>Ga0153960_1000015_pt1 | contig 212264 bp, 199 predicted proteins | sample TSFL044MetaG_FD_102274 | JGI IMG/M metagenome (GOLD analysis project Ga0153960, IMG submission 102274) | Attine ant fungus gardens microbial communities from Florida, USA - TSFL044 MetaG | ecosystem: Host-associated > Fungi > Mycelium > Unclassified | place: USA: Florida, Withalacochee...
AGCATCGTTAGACGCTATGAAAATCATCGGTGGTATTGAAAAGAGCGATAAGCTCATTTTGAAACTGACGAGATTAAAAATCTCATTCATTTTGCTTCGAAATCATACAGCCCGAAGGCTTGTACCAATTTCTCAGCGTCGATCTTGCAAGCAAGATCGTTACTCACTCGTTGTTCAGTTTTCAAAGATCAAACTCGATTTGTGTTACTCTTTTTCGTCTCAACCGCGTTTTCGGCGGCGACTTAAATAATGTACCACATTTCATTTGTTTTCGTCAAGAACTTTTTTTTAATTTCTTTTTTGAAGCTTTCGTTCTTCACTATTTCCTAAGCAGAATTTATCATTTGTTGACGATAAGCTCATTTGAGGAACGAAATATAATGTATCATATTTCCTGAATAAGAGTCAACCTCTTTTTATAAATTATTAAACAAACAAAAAAGGAAGGTTTCCCCTCCCACTTTATAAGCCATTTAACGGCAGGCTTCAGGAGTATCTAAGCCTCAATCCAATAGCGGATTTCCCGTCCATCTCCTCCTATAAAGGATGGCCATCCTGCCGATTCTTTTACTATAGAACGAAACACGAGCTTACGAAGGATGAGAGGCAGATCCTCCCGTACAAATCTCAACTGTGGATGATGGACAAGTTCATCCATTCCCCACGGCTCCCTTCGACTTCCCAGCACACGCAGAAGCAAGCCGGAGCAATCGCTCATTTTGGACATCACTGAGAATTCGCAAGCAAGTAACACAAGCTCAACTCTCTGTTCCAGCGTCTCTGAACTTACTGTAAGCTCCTGATAGAGCTTCCACAAGGCGCGATCCAAACTCTGCACATGTGTCCAAACGGCATGATCCGGGTAGATCCCCTGTTCAATAAGTACAATTCTAGCCCAGTTCCCCAGAGCTTCAAGCACATTGTAATAGGCATCAACAACATGACCCTCTTGAATGTAACGTTTGGCTTCCACATACATTCTCAGAAAACTGGCGAATTCATGCAGCAGCTTTTGCTCACGTAATTCGGTTCCAAAAGCAGATAGTTCCTCTCGCAAAGCGCTCAAGGCGTTATCCGCTTCCCAGATGATCTCACCTTCAATCAGGCACTGCATGATGTTATTATTATCCCCTGTAATTACACTGCTCTGCAGCTCATGTCGGCTGACATAGATCATTTGATAACGAAGATCACCATATTTGTAGTGTCCAACCTTGGATATCAACTGGTCGGTATTATGAACAACAAGTACAAGCAATTCAAAATCCTGGATTAGGGAGCCGTGGAATCGATCTCCCGGGTGGGAATAAGCGATAGCCCCAACTGCCCCTGTCTCTTCCGACTGTTCGGACAAAAAAGCAAGGTTCTTTAGTTCCACGATTCCCTCCATACAATTCATGGCAGTTAAGCGCCAAGTCAGTTATAATGTAATTCTACATGCAGACAAAGGTTTCCTTCTTATCCAGGTCCGATACTACTCATACGATAGGAGCATTTTTCATGATTTTTAAATCAGCAAAAATTAATGCTTTTCGCACTTGGGGACTACTGCTGACCATGCTAGGCATGGGCCTAATGGTACTGGGAACTGCCGGAATTGTGTTCTGGGGACACGCAGGCAAAGTATTTGCCGCTGTGGGACTCGTCATCGGCCTGATTGCCATGATGGCTAGTCTGGCCATTTATTTCTGGGCTGGTATGCTTTCCACAAGCGCAGTACAAGTAGACTGTCCGGAATGTGGCAAGTTAACCAAGATGCTCGGCAAGACGGATCGTTGTATGTTCTGTCATACCATCCTTACCCTGGACCCTAATCAGGCCAATACAACCAGTTCACAACTGAAAGCGCATTCCACACCTCCATCCCCTTCCGACACAGATCATGGCATGAGTTCCAACAGCTAGATGTACTTCATCAAAGCCCAGAGACAGAAAAAAGGCCCGGTATCTTCACCGGACCTTTTTTGAATTTCAGAAAGACTTTTAAATTTATTAATATATAAGTTCAATAAGCTATTTCATGTTTATTTCATTTCGAATATCCTGCCTGTTTTAACGTCTCCCATGCCGATGCATCAGCGAAGCTTCGATTCCATGCAGCTACTCCACCCAATTTCAACGAAGCAACCAAATCAACGCGTGCCTGAAGTGAAACGGCATCTTCTATCCAGATTCTCTTGGTGGCCCCATCCTCGGAATATTCCACATAATTCTGTCCGCTTTGTTTATCCAGAACAGGTTTGAGTTTCTTTTCCTTGATCAGGTCTGCGATGGTACTCATGCCTACAGCTTTGGAAGACACTTTTAATTCGCCTTGATCATTAGTCTCTTCCGTCCAGATTCGAGTATATAGCGGTACAGCCATAATCAATTTGTTCGATGGTACTTCATCCTCTTCCAGAATCCGTCTCATAGAAGACTCGGTCCAAGGAAGCGAGGCAACCGAACCGGCCTTTGGACTTGCAGCCCAGTGCTCGTCATATGCCATAACGACAATATAATCAGCAAAAGAGCCTAACGAGCGACGATCCAGAAAAGCAGACCACATCTCACTGTTCGATTTCGGTGTTACATCAACCGAGAGCATCAAGCCATGAATCCGAGCCATCGCCTTGATTTCACGGACAAATTGAGTGATGTTCGGTCCATCAACTGTATAGACGTTCTCAAAGTCAATGTTAATGCCGTCCAAATGATAAGTCTGTGCATACTCCAGCATCTGCTCAATAATATGCGTACGTGTCTCATATGAGGCCACGGCTTCTTTTGTAATATCCGGATCAAAGCTGTTATCCATCAAGCCCCACACTTCCATGCCGGAACGGTGAGCCCAGTTGACGTATGCTTTATCCCCTTTGCTTTTAACATTGCCTTGTCCATCTGTAATATGGAACCATGTGGGACTGACCACATTGACTCCAGGCATCTTGCCAATCGAAGACACATCAGGCTGTCGATTGTACACGGCTTCCCAAACCAGGTTGACCGGTTTATTCTGCCACTTTTTCTCCGCCGCGGTCAGGGTGAATTTGGGCTTGTCCAGTTCCTTTTTTTCCGTAAGAGTGACATACTTATTAGCCACATAACCGGCATACCCATTATCCATCTGAACAAAGCTCTGGTCATCACCAGTCTGCCATACCCTTACTCGTGCGTCCTGCTCCATATCGGCAATAATGGGAGAAGAAGATTCTCCCCCGCGCTTGTACAACGGAACCGTTTTGTCCGCCTTGGAAGACAATGTATTAATCTTCGCATACTGAATGGTGTCACCTCCACGCATCAGCAGCACGGCACCCGTTGTAGCATCTTCCTGTATAGCTATCCCATATACTTCTTTTAATGGTTTGAGCGGAATATAAGCTTCTCCGCCAACCACCTCCGGTTTAACCGTCATGGGATAATCCCGATGATTAAGCTCTGCCTTCGTACTGCCTTCCTTCATATGGAGCACTCGCTGCGGTGTTGCAATAATGATATCTCCTGTGTCAGCTTCATAACGTATTCCGGAATCAATAGCCTCTTGCAGCACCGATACGGGCAATTTAAGCTGATCTCCCGTTCCTGAAGCCTCACCATCCATCAATTGTCCGTCCACAAAAATAGGTTGATTCATGCCAATCCAGTCGGGGTCTTCATGAATCTGATTAAGCCAAACATTCGTTATTAGCCAATAAGCACCGCCTGCGACAACACAGGCAGCCAAAAATCCAGGCCAGAACGAGCGGCGCTTCTGACGTGTATATCTGCTTTTTCTACTCAAACGTCTACCTCCGTTAATCATGCTGAATCATGAAATAGCTAAACTGCTGAGACTATATACATTCTATCGTCCTAAAAACAAAAAACGTGAAGAATCCAATCTGAATTCTGCACGTTAATATTGTAATTCAACTCTCTTAATCCCTGCAACTTTTACAAACACCATATACTTCCAATCGGTGCCCATGTACTTCGAATCCTGTACTTGACTCCGCCTGAAGCTCGACGCTTTTTAACGAAGGATAACTGAAGTCTTCAATTTTGCCGCATTTATCACAGATAACATGGTAATGATCCGTCACATTGGCATCGAAGCGGCTTGAATTGTCTCCGTATGTCAATTCCCGAACCATACCGGCTTCCAGAAACATCTTCAAATTGTTATATACAGTCGCCACGCTCATACTGGGAAACTGGGGTTCAAGCGCACGGTAAATTTCATCGGCTGTTGGATGCCCCATGGATTCCATCAGATAGTTCAATATGGCATGACGCTGGGGTGTAATACGGACACCGGTCGTTTTCAGATGCTCCAACGCATGTTGGACACGTGTTGCCATAAAACCCACCGCCTTACCTTTCATTACTCTGCAGAGACAGAATGTGTGATCACATGTTCTCTTCATTCAGAGTTGATCCTCGGCTGGAACAACGACTTTACATTTTTCCTGCCGTGTAACCTTGCCAGTTTATATTTATTGTACGGCGATTGCAAGTTTATTGTCAACGCGTCAGTCAGGGAACTTCGGACGTTTGGTCTTGGGAATTCTGTCCGTCTTCGGTCATTTGTTCCAAGTTATTATCCGTATCTTCCGAATCCAGTGAATTCGTTCCAACAGGAGGCACTGCAGGATTACGATCAATCGTGAGGTCGCTGTTCCCCTCAACTTTAACCGTATATTCTCCTTCACCAAGCTGGCCCTCAATCGTTTTATTCTTCACTTTAAACGGCAGATTCGTTTGCAAATCTCCATAACTGCTGGAACCACTGAGACTATAATCCCCCCGCTCCGGAAGCAAAATGTTAATAGCACCTACGGCGCTATAAACGTCCCAGTCACCGCCTACTTTGGCGGATACAATACTTATACTGCCATTGAGGGATTGAGCTTTGACTGCCAAACTTGCGCCGTCTACACTGATATTTCCGTTTCGGGTATCCGCCGTGATCTCTCCGACGGAGTCCGTGATGCTAATACTTCCGACTTGTGTAGTCAGATTCACATTTCCAGAAACCCCACGTGCCTTCATATCGCCTCGATTACTGTTCAAGTCCACATTTCCGATCGCATTTGCCACAACGACATCACCATTCAGTGTTTTACCGGAAATATCACCTACCGCATTCGTGATTCGTATCCGTCCATTTCCTGTCTCGGCCAAAATGGTACTAATGGCTTCCGGACGATTCAACAATATGGCTCCATTGGACGTTCGAATATCGAGATTGAAACGACGATCATCCGGGATCGTTATGGTGATATTCATCCGCGGCTGTGTTTTCTCGTTCTCTCCATACGTTTTGCCTGTAGTCCTGATATGAATTACTTTTGTCCCGTCTGCCTCAACAAAGGAAGCGTCCGCCACCGCTTTGGCCTGAACTTCGGTTGTCTGATCCACCCAAACTACCGTGCGCACCTCAATCTCTTCCGTGTCCCCCCGCTGAACCGAGATATCCCCGTTCACGCCCTCAACAACAAGGTCCGAAGTATCCATACCTACAGGCACCCGAATCGTGCCCTTATCTTCCATGTATCCTGCTGCCTGACTATAGTCCATGGATGCTGCTCCCAGATTAAGACTCACCCTGTTCCACAAATGCATATAGTGATCCTGCTCTGAAACGATAAAAACAGAAGCTGTCAGGACAAGGGACGTCAGGATACCCTTCGCATCAGGCCTGAAACGCATTTTAATTTTCTCACCCTGGTTGTCTGAAGCTGCATTCCCTCTTCGACGTGTCACTAAAAACAACAGTATGTATTCCACACCTAGTACAATGAGCAAGAGGGGCCACCAATCGACCATCTCATATACATAGTCCGTTCCCCACCGTTTATCCAAAATCAACAGCACACCGACAGCTACGAGTAAGGCGGCAGCCGTATAGCGGCCGACCCGGACTTTACGGTTCATGGCTATCCCTCCTTGAATAGTTCACACTAGATTTTCTTCTTGCGAAGCATGACCCAGATTTCCCGTCCGAAAAGGATTAGTCCTCCTGCGATCATCAGAACAGCAAAAGTGTATCCGCCATATACAGCGATTAACTCTTTAAACCAACGCGGTTTGCGAAAGAACAATACCAGCAGCGATCCTCCTACAATCAGAAGCAGTCCAAACGAAATGCCTCTCTCCCACACCATCATAGCTTCCCCGGCAGAACGTTCGTTAGGGATGGGCTTGTCCGAGGTGTTGTGGCTAACCGCTCTTCTCCTGCGCATCATCACCCAGTCCGCAGATTGCAATACATCGAATACATTGTAAAAGTAAATCACCGGAATAAACAACGCCAGCAGGATAAGCAAAGGTACATTGATCTGTATTCCAATGGTTGAAAAGTACAAAAGTGCTGACAGGTCCAAAAGCACAAGCATCATGAAAGTCAGACCTCTCATGTATAATCGGAGATATATGTGGCCCAGACCCGGAATAACCGCACTTAGTAAAGCGGCAATAAACTTGTGAGTCCGATTTCGGATAGGTTTTCCACGTGTTCCGCTGGAAGTATTGTTCGACTGACGTTTTCGTTTCATAAACGACTCCTTTCTTCCGGGCTGACGTTCCCGCTCTTCATGCATTTGGTTAGATAGTACCCTAAAGAGCCGGGAGAGTAACTGGAAGAAATATGGTTATGAGCAAAAACCCTCCGGCACCAAAGGCCTCAGAGGGTTTAATTCAATTATTCGACCGACACTTTCGTTACATGTTCCCACTGTCTTAACTTGGATACGAGCTGCACTGCACTTAATTCATGTGGCATGTAGACATGCAGCACAACTTCAATTTTGCGTTCAACCGATATCATTTCTGCATAAGCCAAATCCTGCTCATTAACCGTTATTTTACGGATTTTGATCTTTTCCTGCTCCATAAATGAAGATACCTGTTCCAGAAAACTGGGCTCAGACAAGGTATGAAGGGTAACGACATGCAGTTTGTTTCCCCGTATATACCTAAGCTCCAACTTGTTGAATACCCATAGGTTAAGCAATACCAGGACTGTTGACACGATGGAGGCAAAAAAGAATCCCGCGCCTGTTGCCAGTCCGATGGCTGCCACAACCCATATGGAAGCTGCCGTTGTCAGCCCGGTAATCGACTTGCCGGTAAAAAGAATCGTGCCAGCTCCGAGAAAACCTACGCCGGTAATAACGGCTGTAGCCAGACGGGCCGGATCAATCCTTACGTTTAATTCATTTGCAAAATCTTTAAAACCATAAACAGACAACATCATAATCAGTGCAGATCCAAGGCACACCAGAATATGGGTACGCAGACCGGCAGCATGATTGGAACGCTCCCGCTCCAGGCCTACAAGCCCTCCAAGCAGCATAGCCAGCAATAATCGTAATAAAATGTGCCACTCATCTATCAACCAGGGATTGCCCAAAGCCGGTATTCCTCCTCCAAGTTGTTCACATCATTAATCTTTATTCTTATGAAATGTCGTTAATTCCACTCCTGGTGCAATCTGTACAACATCCACGGGCTTAAAACCGAATTTGGTATATAATTTCACGGCTGGCTGGTTTAACGTTCCTGTAGAAACAATATAACGTGGAAGGTCGGGATATTGTTCAAACACATGCGTCATCAAAGCAGCAGCAATTCCTTTACGAAAATGATCAGGGTGCACCATCATGCGTGTGATCGTCAACGTATTGATCTCTTCCTCATCGACTGCGACCGCACCAAGCAATTCGCCATCCGTGTCCATATAGCCATAAAAGGTCTCTCCACAGTTCTGCAGCGTCTCCATCGTATCCATCAAAGGCGGAATTTCCTGAAAACCGATGATTTCGGCTTCAAGCCGATAAGCCACATGCTGCAGTCTCCAGAGCTGCCCTACGGTCTCCACATCACTCAATGACAAAGATTGAATCTTCATGCCTTCCTCATCTCCTTTGTATGTCACTGAATCCAAGACAATTCGATCAACTTATGCCCCTAACAAAAAGAGGCTGTCACAGGGACGAGCCTCTTTCTGTCCGGCCTCACCGGATGGATTAGCGGTTCAGTACTTCTGTAAGCAGTTGATTGGCTAGTCCCGGATTGGCTTTGCCTTTGCTTTCTTTCATGACTTGACCAACGAGGAAACCAATGGCCTTCTGTTTACCAGCCTTATAGTCTTCCACAGATTGCGGGTTGTTCGCAACAACCTGCTCCACGATGGCGAGAATGGCACCTGAGTCACTAATTTGGACCAGACCTTTTTCTTCAACGATTTGTTGTGGAAGCTTGCCGCTCTCGAGCATTTCCTTAAATACCGTTTTGGCGATTTTACTGTTAATTGTACCTTTTTCAAGCAGTCCAATCATCTCACCCAGACCTTGGCCAGTCAGCGGCACCTGAGTCAATTCAAGGTTGCTGGTATTCAAATATCCAAGCAAATCGCCCATAATCCAGTTGGATACGGCTTTGGCATCCTTGGTGTAGTTCAGACTGTCTTCAAAAAGATCAGCGACCGCTTTGGATGAGGTAATAACCTCCGCATCATAACTAGGCAGTCCATAATCAGCGGTATAACGAGCTTTACGCTCATCCGGAAGCTCCGGTATAGAAGCTCTGATCCGTTCTTTCCAGGCTACATCAATATGCAGCTTTACCAAGTCCGGATCTGGGAAATAACGATAGTCATGCGCCTGCTCTTTACCACGCATCGACAGTGTTTTCCCTTGAGCCTCATCCCAGCGACGAGTTTCCTGAACGACTTCACCGCCGTCGTCCAAAATTTCAGCTTGGCGGAACTGCTCGTATTCCAAACCGCGCTGAACGCCACGGAAAGAGTTCATGTTTTTCAGTTCGGCTCTCGTTCCCAGCTTCTCCTGTCCATGCGGACGCAAACTAATGTTGGCATCACAACGCAGTGAACCTTCTTCCATCTTCACGTCGGATACATCACAGTACTGCATGATCGCACGCAATTTCTCCAGATATGCACGAGCTTCTTCCGGAGAAGAAATCTCCGGTTCGGAGACAATCTCCACGAGCGGAGTACCAACACGGTTAAAATCGACCAATGAAGCATAACCGCCGTCAACGTGGGTAAGCTTCCCTGCATCTTCTTCCAGATGAAGACGTGTAATGCCGATTCGCTTCGTTTCACCGTTGACTTCAATATCGATCCAGCCATTCTCACCGATCGGTTGATCGAATTGTGAGATCTGATAAGCTTTTGGTGAATCGGGGTAGAAGTAGTTTTTGCGGTCAAACTTGCTGACATCAGCAATGGTGCAGTTAAGAGCCATGGCTGCTTTCATCGCGTAATCTACAGCCTGGCGATTCAATACAGGCAATACGCCTGGATGTCCGAGACAGACCGGACAAGTATGTGTATTTGGCGGAGCTCCAAAGGCAGTGGAGCAGCCGCAAAAGATTTTGGAGTTTGTATGCAACTCGACATGGACTTCAAGTCCAACGACCGTTTCATATTTAGATGCGGACATTTCTATATTCCTCCGTTCCGGGCAGTCTACAGCTGCGGACGCTGCTTGTGGAATTCCGTATTTTGTTCAAACGCATGCGCTACGCGCAGTACGGTCGTTTCATCAAAGGCTTTACCGATAATCTGCATGCCGACAGGCAGTCCATCCGAGAATCCGCATGGGATGCTGACTGCAGGTACACCAGCCAGACTGACAGGGATAGTCAGAATGTCGTTGAGATACATTGTAAGTGGATCATCGACTTGGGAACCAAGTTTAAATGCCGTTGTTGGCGCAGTTGGTCCGATGATGACATCATATTTGGCAAATACGTCGTCGAAATCCTGTTTGATCAACGTACGTACTTTCTGAGCTTTCAAATAATACGCATCGTAGTAACCCGAGCTGAGTGCATAGGTTCCAAGCATGATGCGTCGTTTCACTTCGGGGCCAAAACCTTGACTACGGGACTGGTGGTACAGATCCAGCAAGTTTTCCGGATTGTCTGCACGAACACCATAACGTACGCCGTCGAAACGAGCCAGGTTCGAAGATGCCTCTGAGGAAGCGAGCAGATAATACGTAGCTACCGCATATTCGGTATGCGGAAGGGATACTTCTTCCCATGTTGCGCCGAGTCCTTCGAGGACTTTCAGGGCAGACAGGACGGTTTCTTTAACTTGAGGATCAACGCCTTCACCAATGTATTCCTTCGGAACAGCAATGCGAAGTCCTTTGACATCCCCTGTGAGTCCGCTCAAGTAATCCGGGATATCCACTTTCGCGGATGTCGAATCTTTGGCGTCATAACCAGCAATGGCTTGCAGCACATAGGCAGAGTCCTCGACATTTTTCGTCAAAGGTCCAATTTGATCCAGGGAAGATGCGAATGCAACCAGACCAAAGCGGGAAACGAGTCCGTAGGTAGGTTTCAAGCCGACAACACCGCAATAGGATGCAGGCTGTCTGATGGAGCCCCCTGTGTCTGATCCCAATGTGAAATATGCTTCTCCTGCCGCAACAGCCGCAGCAGATCCACCACTTGAGCCGCCCGGAACACGATCGAGTGCCCATGGGTTACGTACAGGGTAGAAGCTTGAATTTTCATTGGAACCACCCATGGCGAATTCGTCCATGTTCAGCTTCCCGATCGTCACGGTATCCGCCGCTTTCAGCTTCTCGACAACCGTTGCATCATACACCGGGTCGAAATTGCGCAGAAACTGGCTGCCGCATGTTGTGCGCAGTCCGTTCGTAACGATGTTGTCCTTAATGCCGACAGGCAGACCGAAAAGCAAACCTTTCTCCTCGCCGCTGACGAGACGATCATCCAGTTGACGTGCACGTGCACGTGCCTGCTCTTCATCCAGTGCCAGATAAGCCTTAACCTTTTCATCCCGTTCACCAATGTTCTGATATGCCTGATTCACCAGATCGCTGACCGACAGCTCCTTGGCGTGCAGCTTGTTATGTATCTCCGGCAACGATTGTTCAAATAAACTCACGTAATTCGTCCTCCTTCCGGTTATCCGTTATTCCATTACAGCAGGCACTTTGAATTGCCCGTCTTCTTCTTCTGGTGCGTTGCTCATGACCTGTTCAATCGACAGACTTTCCTTCGTCTCATCTTCACGCATCACATTGCTGACGTGCAGCACGTGAGTAGTTGGCTCAATGTTCTCTGTATCCAGTTCATTCAGCTTCTCAGCATATTTTAAAATCGCGTTCAGCTGTCCTGTCAGGGTCTGCTCTTCTTCAGAAGTCAAATTAAGCCGGGCCAGCTTGGCCACATGCTGAACGTCATTATTCGAAATACTCATTTCCGGATGCCTCCTTCATTCGTTCTAATTCCTGAAACCGCCGAAAACGAATCGTTCGTTTAACGGGCTAAAGTCCCAAGATAACTTTTTTCATTATAGGTGAGATAGTTCGACAATTCAATGCATAGGACTGTACTCACTTCTATTACGTAGAAAATTAAGAATTCACTGTATTAATTATTGCTCCTAGTCTAAATTGGCAAAAAGGCAAAGCGAATTCGCTCTGCCTTTTTGCTGTATACCGTACGATTGATTCTTTAGATCAAGCCTGAATGCTGCAACAACCGACGAATAAGCGCCGCAGTCTCTGCCCGAGTGATCATGGATTTCGGAGCAATGGTCGCGTTACTCCGACCAGATACAAGCCCTGATTGAAGACTGAAGTCGACAGCTTCTTTCGCCCAATACGAGACCATATCCATATCTTTATAACGGGAGAGATCTTGGCCAGTGTCGATATCCAGCTTACGATCCAAATTGGTAAGCTTCATCGTCCGATTAATGATCATCATCGCTTCTTCACGGGTTATCTTCTGTGTAGGCCGGAATGTGCCATCTTTATAACCATCGATCAGACCCAGGTTGGAAGCGGCACTTACTACATCTGCATACCAGTCACTCGGGTTTACATCGCTGAATCGGTCATTTTCTTCACCTGTTTGAAGCCCCAGTGCACGCACGATTACGGCCGCAAATTCAGAGCGAGTTATGCTCGTATCCGGATTAAAGAGCGTATCCGATATTCCACGGATAACCATTCTTGACCCCATATCATTTACTTCCGTTTGTGCCCAGTGTCCTGCAACATCGGCAAATGTACGCGGATTCCAAACGAGACCATATGCACTATTCGTCAAGCTGTTGATTTGCGCATGATTGACCCCGTTTACTTGCGTAATTTTGGTCGGAACGTGGCGTACGCCGCCGTCCTTGTCAACTACAACTCCAGTTGTTACCTCGGAAGGATCAACCTCATCGGATAAAGTAATTGCTCTTTCGACGTATTGGTTAAACCGGTCCACACTTACAGATTTGCCTTCATATGTGGCCGTTATGTTGAAATCAAAAAGCGAACCAATCAAGGCATAACCTTTTTGATGAGCAGCCGTTTCCGCCACATATATCGTTTCAGCAGAAGCAGGTGCGATCTCCAAATGGAAGACCATATCCTCGAGGTGATTGTCAGCACCAAGTTGTTGTGCCAGAGTATTGATTTCCATCAGTCGGAAAGGCAAGGTATAGGAAGCTGCGTCCGTCTGAAGTACAATTACAGATTCCTTGTTTGCCATGAGCTTCACCAATCGTCCAGTGAGTTCACCGATAACTCGATCTTTATTTCCACCATTTATAGGCAGGGTGACAACGGCGTTCATGCCTTCCGTATTCAACTTTTGCATGACAGCCTGCTCGTCAACTGTCAGAGTCAACACATTCTGTCCGTTCACATTAGCCGTTCTTAGAGTTCCAGCCTTTTCTGGTTTCCCGTTCACCAAGATCGAAACACCGGAATTAACCGCTCCTCCTCCCGAAGACGCTGTACCTGCCGCTGCACTTGCAGGCCCAGAAGTACTGCCACCGCCAGGATTTGAACCGTTACCGCCATTTCCACCACTGGAGTTATCGGAACCATTTGGAGGGTTTGTTCCGCCGTTATTCGACACAAGCCACTTCGCGAACAATGTCACATTAGAGGTGCCTATAAGGAGCGTATCGCCCGCACTATAGTTTACTCCGCTACCGTCCGCTGCTGTGTTCCAGCCCCCAAATGTATAGCCTATTTTTTCTAGAGTTCCTGTGTTATTAAGAACCGTTACTCCTGCTTGCTCATTGTATTGCTGGTTATCCATTGGCGCACTGCCTACCTGAGCTCCATTCCCATCGTATGTGACCGTGTACAAAGCTTTCGCTCCAAACTTCATCACCGTCGCCTTCGAGCTATTGAATGCATCTTGATAAACAACATACGGCGTGCCTTTTTGATCCAATGCAAGTGAAGGTGTAGACACCACCCCAGCAGAGAAACCGGCTTGACCGACCAACTCCCAGCCATTTTGCTCGCTGTATTTCATTAGAGTAGCTTTATTTCCATTTGCACCATCCTTGAATACCACAAAAGGTGTACCCGTCTGATCCATAGCCAGTGAAGGAGAATTTGCAGAACCTGGGGAGAAACCGGGTTGACCCACCGTCTCCCAACTTGATATCTCATCACGATATGTCATGACCGTCATTTTATTCGTATCTTCTTGAAACACAATATAGGGTTGACCTGATGGATTCATCACAAGCGATGGGGAGGTTGCGTACCCTCCTGAAAAACCTGCTTGGCCTACCACCTTCCATTCGTTGGAACTGTACATCATGACGGTGGCTTTGTAGGCTTCATCCTGAAAAGCCACATAAGGTGTATCCGCTTGATCGAGGACCAATGAAAAGGAAGAGTTTGCTTCTCCTTCGGAGAAGTCAGCACTGCCGACCAGCTCCCAGCCCGTTGGCTCGATGTATCTCATTACGTTTGCTTTCCCGCTGGCTCCATCCTTATAAGCAATATAAGGATTACCCGCCTGATCCAGCGCGAGCGAAGGGTAGTTTGCCCTGTCTGGAGTAAAGCCTGCCTCTCCTACCAATTCCCAACCGTCTGATTCACTATATTTCATGACCGTAGCCTTACTATTAGCGCCGCTGTCCTGATAGCCAATATATGGAGTGCCTGCTTGATCCAGCACGAGTGTGATTCCGCTTGCTGACCCAACCGATAGGCCCCTATCACCTACCAGTTGCCAATCACCGGACTCACTATATTTCATCACTGTTACTTTAGAATTGGCCCCCCTATCTGAATAAGCAACATATGTTGTTCCTAATTGATCCACTGCCAGCTTGGGAGCAGAAGCTTCTCCGGCCGAGAACCCGGCTTTCCCGAGTAATGCCCACTCTTCTTCGGCTGAAGCGTAAGCATGATGTGTATCCCCTATCTGGAATATCGAATTACCTCCAATAATCAATAGACAGGACAGCAACATCAACATGAACCTTCTACCGTTTCCAATGCTCCTTCTCATCTTAATATCTACCTTCCTTGTCTATGTATATTTGAAGGGAGCGATCCCTTCTACAATGCAAGGTATTTTATCAATTGTCTCTGAACCAATTCTGAACATAATGGCTTGGTATGCCGAAATAGGATGCCTAAAAATCAAAAAAGAGCCGGCATCAGCCGACTCTTAAAATTCTAAATCCATGCACGCAGGTTAACCTGCTTTATAAAATCCGCCTGTGACATAACATCGTTCGCGGTTTCTTCTTCCTCTTCCACAGCTTGAAAATCTCCGTTCATCAGATGATGAAACAGTTTCTCATTGTGTGTCGCAAGGGCGTAATCTATCAACGCTTCTCGCTCGACCCGCTCAGCTTCCTGCTTCAGCAGAACCTCTTCTAGATCGACGTCGCCGGATGGAACAAAAAAGTTCCGATTCACCTGCGGCACTCGAAGCACGTAATCGAACGCATTGTCCGGATTCCGGTCATAAGCGATGATGAAACCATATTCCCCCACAGGAAGATTCTGCTCAAACGCATCCGCGACGATGACAACCTTCTCTCCTAATCGCAGCATCGTCTAACCTCCTGGTAGTCTATCTTTTTATTATTTGTATAGTCTACTAGAAAAGAATAGCGATGTCTACGATTACTAGAATTAAACAAAACATTTGTGCAAAATCTTTTTTTCCAAGCCATGAACTCTATCATTTGTCTGATGTTTGTTTAGGGGGTCTGCGATCTGCTCGCACCACAATGAACCAATATATGATCAAAGGTGTTGGGAATCCGGTAATGCCCCACAATCCCCATAACCAGGGGAAACGGCCACGTCTGCGTGCATCCTGAAAGATCCATGTACCCTGTATCAGCAAAAGAATGGCAAGCAGAATAAGCCATATGAGAGGTATCTCATTTAAAGAATAATGCAGATCATTCATGACGAGTCTCCTTCCGGCGTCGCCCTGACCAGATTACTGCCACGGCAATCGCTGCACACAAGCTTATCGCCTGGATACCCAAATATAGAGCTGGAGCCGAATGAAACAATAAGACACCAAAAGCGATAATGAACAGTCCCACAATCCAGAACAAAATCATTTCAATCCGATTGGCTCGTCGTTTCATTTGTTTTCGTTCCTTGACTTGGGCTTTAATGGAGGCTAAAGAAGGAATGTTTACAGGCTCATACGCATCATCGAGCACTTTCATCTGTTGTTGCATTCGCATCAGAATCTCTTGTTCATCCTGTTCCTCAGATCTGCTCATGCTCAACCCAGCTCCTTTCTCAATTGACGAAGGCCATAGGCAGTTCGAGACTTCGCCGTTCCGGATGGAATACCCAGCATTTCACCAATTTCATCATAGCCATAACCATAATAATGCTTCAGCAGGACGGCAATACGATGTTCTGGGGTTAACCTTGTCATAGCATCCATTACATCTGTCCATTCTTCATTCCGGCTCTCAAATTGCCACCGCAATTTCCGTACAGCCTGATTACGAATGGCTTCCAGCCAAATCTGTTCTCTTCGTCTGCGCCTAGTCTTGTCAATATATATACGGGTGGCAATCGTAATCATCCATGACGAAAAGGCAGACGAGCCATCGTATCTATGAATATTTTCCATACATCGAATCATCGTATCCTGCACCGTCTCCTCAGCAACGTTGGGGTCCATCGTTACTTTGACAAGATACTTATACACAAAAGCGTAATGGCGCTGCAGCAATTCTGCCAGTGCACTGTCATCACCCTGTATCGCTCTCTGTACCTCTTCCAGTTCGGCTGCCTCCATCTGAATCATCACCTGCTCTCCGCTCAGTCTTATGTTATTACGACAGGCTCTGCAAAAACGTTCAATTCAATCCAAAAAAAATCTGAAGCCGACAATTTCCCGGGCAATCAGACTTCATTTCGGTAATCTTGCAGTTTGTCGAACCACGGTTGGCTGCGTGCTCCGCTGCTTAATAAACGACTTCTCCATATATTCTGCTGTTGATCCTTGATTGGATTCATCTCATTATTCATGTAATTATGTAGTTGAGGACGCTGGGTAACTGCTTCTATTCTGCCACTTTCCATTGCTCGTCGGTTTTCTTCCATGATCAGATTCTCGGCATGTTGTCCTAACTGAATCACTCGCTTTTTCTCCACTTCTAATTCCTCGCTCTCATTAGCTATTGTTTCTTTCCTCATTCTTCTGACTATTATCATCTCAAGCTTATTATAATTCGACTTGCTAAATGGACTAGAACGATCTTCTGTAGATACTTGTCAACGATCTGTATGTAGGGTTAAACGGGATGTAACTTTGATAAAAAAGTGGCTGAAAACAAAAAAAGAACGCAAACCGGGTATAGACCACAGTCTGCGTGCTTCGCAAGTTAGGGTGTTTCTTTGTATTGCTTCAGTTAGATGGTGCTTTAACGCTTGTAACAACTAATTGCTATTCTAATGAAAAAGTTGTCACTTGTCCAGACTTTCTTCACATAAATTGTCGGATCATCTTGCAGACACGTAAGGATTGTTCTTCTTCTCATAACCGATTGTCGTTTTGGGACCATGACCTGGGTACACTTTGACCTCATCCGAGAAGGTGTACAACTTGTTCTGGATTGAATCAATCAGATCCCGTTCACGCCCTCCGGTCAGATCCGTTCTGCCTACACCCATACGGAACAGAACATCACCTGCAAACAGATCGTCACCACATAGCAGACTTACACTGCCTGGTGAGTGCCCCGGTGTATGGTACACTTTGAACGTATGACCAATAAAGTTCAGAGTCTGCCCTTCGTCCATGGCATATTCAGCTGGATCTGTCGAAAGCGGCGGGGTAGCCTGCGGCCAGTTCAAAGAACCATTCAATTTCGGCGTTGTGAGCCAATCACTCTCCAAGTCATGCAAATAAACGGGACAGCCTTTCAATTTGCGAATTTCATCCACACCGCCCATATGATCAAAATGCGCGTGAGTGAGCAGGATCGCTTCGATCTCCAGGTCTTGAATGGCTTTGAGTAGTGGGCCCGGATTCATTCCAGGGTCAATGATTACGGCTTTACCTGGATCATCCCCCTGCAACAGATACGCATTAGTCTGGAGCGGTCCCAAAGAAAATGTACGAATCTTAAGCATATCGGCTCAGTAACCCGAAATCAGTTCACGCAACTCACGAATAATCGCTGCATTTGACTCCGTTCCTTCCCCATAACGTTTCCCAATCTCTTGACGTGCAACAGCCAAATTATCCTGATAATCTGCCGCTTCACGGTCCGGGTTGAGACGTTTGAATTCAACCATTACTTCCTGCACATGTTGTGGACGTGGTCCCCATTGGCCCAGCACATGTCCGCCTGTATCTGCAAAAATAACGACAGGAACAGAGCGTCCGCCCATCGTAAGGAACTCATCCATCACTTCAGGGTGATTTTCCAAAATAAGAACTTCAGTCGGAATGCCGGAGATTTCCAGCGCCTGGAACACGACCGGTACATTACGTACCACGTCGCCACACCAGTCAGCAGCCAAAATTAACACACGCAAATCATCGCGGTGATTCAGACTTTCAAAAAATTCACGATCATCCTCGCTTGGCCATGCAAAGCTTTCATAGTTTGCCTGAAACTCACTTTGGTTCTTCGTCATGCTCTCAATGAATTCTTTCGGTGGCAGACCTTTACCGAATTTGTGAGACAAGTTTGGTTTTCCCATAACTAGACACTTCCCTTCTTTTTACGAGCATTCATCCATTTAATAAGTACATAAATAATCATAAGTGCGAGAGCAACGAGCAGAATCGGCATAATATAAGGTGCCGCTTTCTCGTTGATATGTTGCCATTGATCTCCAAGTATCATCCCTAAATATATAAACAATGCAGACCAAGGTATAACAGCGAGGGTTGTCAGCAAAATAAATCGACCCGTATGCATTTTGGATATACCGGCAGGAATCGATATGGCATGTCTTACGACCGGAACAAAACGAGCCGTGAAAATGACACCTGTCCCATACTTGCGGAACCACTCTTCGGAATGGTCGATGTGCTTTTTCTGGATCAGTATGTATTTTCCGTAGCGTTCAAGTACAGGTCTTCCGCCATAACGGCCAATCCAGTAAATAAATAGCTGGGCTATGACACCGCCCACGGTACCAAAAATCAATGCACCGAAAAAATTAATATGGCCTTGTGAAACGAGAAAACCTCCATATGCCAGTACAATTTCACTCGGAATAACTTCAAGCATCAGTCCAAGCATAATTCCGAAGTATCCAAGACTCTGAATCCAATCGAATAATTGATTGACAATGTTATGAATAACGTCCATCTCGACCCTCTTTCTTCATCCTGATTGGCAGTGCCCTTCCGCACCATGGATGTTCGTCCCTATTTTATCACAGGCCTCTAGCTGTTGCTACTTCACCCGTCTGGGATAGTGTCCCGCAGGCAGCCGTTTGCATATGGTATCGGGAGAGGAGCGTGAGAAGATGTCATTCAAATCAGCACCCGGTACTCCCCCTGTCAAACATAACACCCCAGGCCAGAAGCTGCCTTCTGCCCGAGGGATCCGAAGAGCATGCAGCAAAGAGCTGTATCGAACAGCCAAAAAGTTAAAGGTATATATCTCTCCCGAGCTGATGAAGCAGGCGGAGGAATTATATTATGGGAAGGTCATCGCCAATCTGCTCTGGATCGGAGAAAATCGGGATAATCGCAAAAAATTATGCGAATGGTGGAACGCGGATGTCAGCGCTGAGATTGCGACTCTATGGGGTGTGGAGGTAGAACCGCTGCAAGCTGCCTTTAAGAATGCGTTTGGCGGATACCGGTTGTAGGTTGAGAACAATAAACAGGTAATCGAACAGGTAATTGTAAAAGCATATTACTCAATTTTGAATAACCTGAACTGAGGCGTAAAGCAATACTCTCGTTGGATCGGTGTGAGATCGTTCATCATGTTAAATATTAAATCAATATTTTCATGGATCTCGTTCACTTTTAGCGTTGGATGAGGTCAGATATTCAGGGACTCTTTCTGGTCACCTCTGAAGCAAATGGATCAAAAGCAAGGAGGCGCAATTTATTCCCGTAACGTAATGCGTCTTCTCCAAGCTCAAAACGCCGATCATTTCTCTCCTTCCCTGATGCTACTTTTTCGGCCAGTTGTCTGTAACGTTCATATATCCTTACTCCAGCAGCAGCGGTCTGCCTTCCTCGTTCAGCATACCCTGACGCCAGTTCCCTCCGTGATGCCTGTTCCATCCAATACAGGGCTTGGGACTGGCTGGACGCGTCAAACCGATTCTGGGCCAGCCCTTGTTCAAAATAGTTCCCGGCCGACTCTCCTCTACCCGATTGAGCGGCTAACCGCCCCAGCTCTCCGTAGAGTTGGGGTGAAACAGGGGAATAGGACAAGCTATGCACCAATATGGATTCAGCCTTTTTCACTGGAAGCGTACGGGACAGACAGATGGCGATATCCGGTCTGTAGGGGTTGAACTTGTACGCCGCAGTAAGCAGCGCTTTACGCTCAGCATCTCCTGAATCTTTTGACATGGCTAGACGATATTGTTGTTCTGCCGCCACCTGTTGTCCAGCAAGCCAGGCTGTGCCGCCAAGCCAAAACATGACGAACAGTCCGGTTAATATCCGTTGAGGCCACGGGCTTAACGGACGGAGAAAACGAGACCGCTTTTTGTCAGCCGCGGATTCCTGTAGAGTTGGCGACGAGAGGGCCCAGCCTCCAAGCCAAATGAACATCATCCAGAGGAAGGTGAAGCTCCAGTCAAAGTCCATTGCGCCATGGAGGCCAAAAACAATAACCGAAGGCAGCAGCTGAGGTGCATGCCTCCACATCGTTCGCAAGGTGGAAAAGAACCATCCGGCGATGAGCAGCAACCCGACCACGCCTGTATCGAGAGCCAGGTCGAGGAAGCCGTTGTGGACCTCGCCTCCGACATAAGGCGAGGATTGGATGGCGCGAAACATGTTGCGCCATGTCTCTCCCCCGTGGCCCAGCCATGCGGCCTCGGTCCAGAGCTTCAGGGCATCCCGCCACATCTGAAGGCGAGACATCCCTGTGCCGACACCAGCCGCCATGCGGTCGGCGGTGGAGGCCACGGCCACAGTGGCGGCGGTGATTCCCGCCAGCACTGTGGCCGTGAGGGCAGCGGCGCGGGCACGAGCGCCGCTGTGCCACAAACGGCACAGCAGCAGCGTGCCGAGCAGCGCAGCTGCCCATGCCCCGGCCAGTGCCAGCAGGCCGGGCACGGGTGCAGGCGCCAGCTGGGCCGCAGCCAGCTGGCGGTAGAGCCAGGCCGCGCACGCCAGGGGCGCGGCCGTGGCCAGCAGCAGCGGCAGGCGGGCACCGCGCCGCTGCAAAGCGAAGGCGGCGACCGCGGCGCAGCCGGTCGCCAGCCAAGCGCCGCGCGACTCGCTCAGCAGGAGCGCGGCTTGCGCGGGCATGAGCGGCAGCACTGCCGCGATGAGCCGCCCGGCCGACAACGGCCGGGCTATGGCGCGTGCGGCGGCAGCCAGCCGCTCCAATGCGTACATGCCAACAACGGCACCGTACGCATTGGGGTACTGCAGCAATCCGCCGAGCCGGGCTCCGGCGGAGCTGATCTCGGGGTCAGCGGTTCGCATGACCCCATAAGGCAGCGGCAGCACACCACACGCAGCAAGTAATCCGCTTAACACAAGCAGGCCGCCTGCCAATTGCCAGCCACAGGCAAACCATCGCGCTCCGTTCGCGCGTGCGGCCAACGTAACGGTTAGCAACGCAAATATCGCCAGAAGGCTCCAGCGCAGCATCTCATCCAAGCTTCCCTGTACGCTGACAGAGCCTATCCATACATGCAGGCCGAACCAGACGGCCATAGCCAGGGGCCAAAACATCCAGCGGAAATGAGCATGCTGCATAATGGCAGCATATAGTCGTTTGAGGTATTCCAACCACTGAGCAATCCCTAGCCGCCCTCTAGCCTTCGGTGCATTGAAGCACATAATGAACAAAACAAACCAAATAAGTACACTTCCTGATGCCATCCATACCATGGGATATACGTCCGTAGCATAAAACAATCCCCTACATAGACATCCTGCCAACAGTAAAGCCACTGAAATTAAACCAAGAACTGCCGTTAATACCGAACCTGATAATCCGGAGAACACTATCCCTTGATTTACTTCGTCCACCTTGTCCAGCCCATTTGTATCATCTAACTTACTCCACTTAGCCTTCTTATCTGATCTCGCCCCCTTCATGCTTCTCCCTCCTCTCTCTCGTCTCCGTATTCTTCTTAATCAATTTCATATAAAAAACAAAAAGACAGAAGCCCCCATTAGGGTCTTCCGCCTGATTACATGCCTTTGGCATATTATATATATTTTCACGGGACCCTCTTACCAGTATGTCCCATCAACGGCGATGGCAGACGAACTGCATCGTCTCAAAGGATCAAACAACTCAATCATGTATCTATCCTTTTTGCCATCTGCCGTCAAACATTATGCATCACTTGGTCCATAGGCGTTCACATTCAACAGTGATCACACTGGATGGCACCTTTGATCGATTCCCCATTTGAATTCTCTTGGCTCGCATCTGCCTCATGGTTCGGCGCAGCTTCTTTCAGCTTGTCTCCACCTGGAAGCAAGTCCGCACAAGCCCGCTCCAAATAAGGATCTGCGTGAATGAAATCACGGAATGCGGTATATTCGTTCCACATGTCAGCCGTCTGCCCAGCCTGGCCTCGCACTGCACGGATTAAAATATTTTTCGGCGTATGCTCCATGTCGATAAATTCAAGCAGCTGCGTTTTGTATCCCATCAAATCGAGCAGCTTGGCTCGAATAGCATCGGTTGCCAAAGCGGAGAAGCGTTCCTTCAGAATACCGTGTGACAACAACGGATTCATCACGTTGGATTCAATCTGGTCAAACAGCTCGTGCTGACAGCATGGTACAGATAGTATGACCGAAGCGCCCCAACGAACGGCTTTCTCCAAAGCAGCATCGGTTGCTGTATCACAGGCATGCAGCGTTACGACCATATCCACTTCATTCAGCTCGTCGTAGTCAGCGATGTCTCCAACAAGGAACTTCAGGTCACCATAATGCAATTTGTTTGCCAGATCATTGCAGTGTTCAATCACATCGGCTTTTAAGTCGAGGCCAATAATGTTGAGCGATCTGCGTTGTTGTACGGACAAATAGTGATACAAAGCAAAAGTCAGATATGATTTTCCGCAACCAAAATCAACAATGGTCAATGGACGGCCCTCCGGCAGATGCGGGATAACATCCTGTACCATTTCTAGGAAGCGGTTGATCTGTCTGAACTTGTCGTATTTACGAGCCAAAACGCGGCCTTCCTCACTCATAATCCCCAGCTCGACCAGGAACGAAACGGGAACTCCATCTTCCAGCACATATTGCTTTTTGCGATTATGCGAGAGGTCCACCGCAGTTTTGGAAGCCGACTTGGTCAGGATGGACACTTTATATTTTTTGCTGATCAAAATTTGATAGTCTGCGTCTGTAGTACAGAGCAATCCTTGACGAAACGTCTCTTCGCACAGCAAAGTCATGCGTTCTACCGCTTCATCCGGAGTTAAATTCTCGTGCAGCACTTTGTTGGTATAATGAAATGCGAATTGATAATGCAGCTGATTCTTGAGCGTTACCGGCTTGACTTGCACTTTCGTATACGAGACATTGTCCCGTCTGCGCAGCTGGCTCCAGGTCGCTGTAATCAGCGAATTCTGTTCAAAGATGTCTTGTATAAGCTTTCGCAATGAATCCACGGGGGTACATCTCACTTTCGGTTTGGTTTGGTCAACCGTTACCATACCACAATTCCGTTCCCTCTCCAAGTTAACGGCCTATTCATCGGTTTAACGGTTCAGCTCGGCCAGCCCCTCTTCTACTTCCTCACGAGGCAAGCCACCTTGTTGCAATTGCTCATCTTCCAGTTGTCTTAACCTTTCATAGAAAGCCTGTACCTCACCCCTATACTGAATGGGATGGCTGTCGTCTACCTGCAGCAGTCTGTACCAGCTGTTCTCTGCCTGATCATAACGCCCCTGTTGTTCACGATACAGGGCAAGCTGCTTTTCCGTTCGTGCCGGCAGTTCGTATTGTTTTGTCTGCTCCAATATTCCCTCCACACGATCCGGTGCATCCAGCAGCTTCGGATTAGCCCCATTATTCAGTGCGTACAGGTAAAAATGAAGGGATCTCATCAGACGAATGAGTGCTTCATCCTCTGACTCCATTTTTTCTTGGTCATCTATGCCCTCTACTTTGGCCTTTTCATTATAAATGTACGCTTCTTCTTCGATCAGCCTGGCGGCTTGTTGCAGATTGTCCACTTCAATGACGCCGCGAAAACGAAACATTTCAATGACATCTTCGGCCGGCAGTGAGTTCAGCAGAGATAAATTCAGTCCAAACTGCCTGCGCAGCAGCTCGTCCAGCTCGGACAATGCCTCTGTGTGTTTTCGCTGTTGTTTGAGTGTAAATACTTTGCCGATCGCTTCTGTCATTTCCTCCATCATGCGGAGCAGATAATCTTTCCTGAACATGCTATGTGCCCCCCTCATCATTCGATCGTGTACATTCCAGTTTCACTTGTATGATCCATTCTCATCATTTTAATTCATGCCATGACAAAAAGCCAAAACATGGTCTATAGCTCGTCCTATGCTTTGGCCCTGAACAAATAAAACCCCTGCCGTTCTTGAGCGAACGTTGCAGGGGTGCAGCAAGGTACCGACGCTCCGCCAAGGAGGCGAAATCATCGGATACTCTATTTATGTTCCTTTAAGATCACTTCGATAATCCCGTCAAAAATTGTTTAATGACCTGAACTAATTCTTCCGGAGCTTCATACATGCTCATATGTCCTGCTCCAGGAATCACGGCTTGTGTAATATGTGGCTTGTCACTTGTGAATGTTCGTTCCGGCGGAATGACAGCATCCTTCTCGCCGGCAACCAACAGGACGGGAAGCGGTGTAGCTGATAATACATCACGGCGGTCCGGCCGTTCACGCATAGCCAGTGCAGCTCCAGTTGCCCCTTGCGGCGCTGTCTGGTAACCAATTTCCTTCACACGTGTCACTTGGGTCGATAGCGATTCCACATGTTCTGGTGCAAACAAACCGGGAACCAGACCATCTACAAAGTGAACAATGCCTTCCGTCTGAATGGTAGATACTGCGCGAAGGCGTTTTTCCTTGCCTTCTTCACTATCCGGATACGCTGTGGAATGAATCAAGCCAAAGGCATTCAATCGTTCTGGATGGCGCTGTGCGATAGAAAGTGCGATATATCCGCCCATGGAGTGACCAAGCAGGACAGCCTTGTCCACCTTTAGCTCGTCCATTAATTGCAATACGTCATTGCCCATCTGATCAATGGTATAACTGCCTACAGGCGCGTCCGTTTTGCCATGTCCACGCAGATCGGGTACGATGCAACGATAGCTGCGTGCAAGCTCAGGCACTACTTCATCCCAGTAGGATGAACTGCCGCAGTATCCGTGGAGCAAAATGAGTGCTTCTCCCTTACCCTGTTCGGCATAACAAATCGTCGTTCCGTCACACATCACTTTTTCCATATAAATCCCTCTCTCTGCGCGAATTAAATTAATTCAAGTTGTATATTATTAAGCCCGCACACCATTAATGAAACGTTTATCTGTATTTCACTGCTTCGGCGACCGCCTCTGCAATCGTTCGGGACATGCCCATAACGAAATGAAGCGAGGTCATCTGTAGAATGGAATAAGGTCTCGGTCCATTAGCATTCACTACAGCAGCCACGCTGTAATGCCCAACCGGTGGCAGCTTGCCGCCAACCGATTTTGCCGGAAGAAGTGGATGTTCCGCAAGATAGTATGTACCTGTTGCCTGTTTCGGACCCAGACAAGCATCTATAGCGATAATGGCATGATGTGACGGGACAAGCGCCAGCCTCTTCTCCAGCGTATCCGCATCACAAGGAGAAGCCAGCGTCCCTACAACGTGATTCACTCCGGCCTCCTGCAGCAGACTGCCTGTCAGTGGGCCCAGTGCATCTCCGGTGGATCGGTCCGTCCCGATACACACAAAGGTGATTTCATCGGGTGAATGAAGTTGGTAGATGTGCTTAAAAAACAATACCAAGTCTTCTCCCTGCACATTTTGGCGGGCTTCCCTGCTTTGATGACGAACCAATTCTCGCTTATATACTGCCAATCTCTTACCTCCTTTACACATGTACTCCCTGCCTAAGGCTCTATTGTTATATTCCTCATTTTACCCGATGCTTGATTTCGCCGCAAAAGCATTGGCCTGGGCCTGTCCAATCATGATACAATGACAACAGTTTCCGATACGGAAGGGATGACATAACGATGGATTTAACGCAAGCAAGCGCAGCCAACATGGAATATATGATTGAAGCAATCAAAACGAAGCTGCGGATGGCCAGTGGAGCTGCCATGCAGGCTTCAGCTTTCCCACTTGACAAGTATGAAGATTTGTTTGACCTGTATGAGATGGTCCTGGGCAAGGAGCATCTGAGTATCTCTGAAGTGGAAGCTGTCGCTTCCGAACTGGGTAAACTCCGCAAATCCTAGGGGATATCGTTCACGGGACTTTCAGCGTTTCTTCTATGAAGGTATCTACAACAAGCCGTACAAAAAGGACCTGTTCTCCACGTGGAGACAGGTCCTCTTGCGGTTTTTTTTCGTCAAGGCAAATCTACCAATACAAATTCAGCAGTCTCGCTGCCTGTACCTGTAATTTGCAGATCACAGCTTTTGCGAATTCGTGCAGCGTCACCCGGCTTGAGATTGAAACTGCCATCTGAACATACAATTTCAATATGGCCACTAATTAGGAAGAGATGTGTACGCCTGTCTTCATGTTGAGGGTACATTAATTTTTTTCCAGATTCCAGATGGGATAAATAGCAAGTAACATCCTGTGAAATAGGTAATGCTCCCTCTGCTCCTTCTCCCCCTTGCCCCGATACAATCGGACAAAGACGGTTCAGGTGCTCCTGAGCCTCTACACGACGATTAGTATACGAGGGCTTCAACATACGCTGGGATGGGAGAAACCACATCTGTAGGAAGCGTACCGGTTCATCCTCGGAAGGGTTAGTCTCTGAATGCTCTATCCCTGTACCCGCACTCATGACCTGAACCGTTCCCGGTTCCAACAATTGCTCCGTTCCCATGCTGTCCGTATGTTTCAATGTACCTGATATTACATAACTAACAATCTCCAAGTCATGATGTGGATGTCGCTTAAAGCCTTCCTGCGGCATCAGTGTGTTGTCATTATGAGCCAGAAGACAACCAAAATGGGCATTGCTTGGATCATCATAGTCCGCAAAGGAAAAGCTGAATTCACTGTGTATCCAACCTCGATCCGACGTGTGCCTTTCTTCCGATGTCACTACTTTAATCATATTCATCCACCTCCAAAGGTTTAGAGCTGCCGCACAATCGCAGCAGTTCTTGCGTGTATATTTAGAATTCTATAGATCAATACCAGTTGGTATGTCATCTTTACCCGTGGTCCGGGAATTCTAATCACGCCCCTTACATGTGGTTATACGCTTTCTTCACGTGAGTGAAGCTTGAATTCAATCTCTGCCCGCCCTACGACTTTACCAGCGTCGTTTCGAATGTCAGGTGGATACACTTCTGCCAGTCGTTCGATAGTTTTCCGATTGCTGTAGCCAATCTGCTCCAGAATGGATTGGGCAATATAGGCCCATTCTTCCTCCGAACCGTCAAGCACTTTGAACGTAATTCCGAGGCGTTCCTTTTTCAGGGCAAAACCAAACACACCCTTGAAGCCACCTTTGGCTACAATGTTGCTGTCTTCAAGCAGCACGGAATCCACACGCTGCGTTCCTCCTACCATTAACGGATATTCGTTCATGGCTCCAGTAATGGTCTCTACAGCTGAACGTGTAGATGGGTCCTCAATTAGATCCGGGCAAGCCAGCTTCAGATATGCGTTTGACAATGCCGACAATGGCAACGAAAATACCGGAAAGCCGCAGCCATCCGTCCCAAGTTTAATGTCTTTCTGTTCAATCCCTGCCATATAGGCCATGGTCTCCAGAATTTCACGCTGTACCGGATGTTCTGGCTCTGCATAACTTCCCAAATCGGCCTGCTTCATCTGAGTGTATGCGAGAATGCCCAGATGTTTACCGGAGCAGTTGTGGAGGATACGACGCTTCTCTCCTTGAGCACGCAGCCATTGATTCCGGCTTTCTTCATTGAGGGGATAACTCGGTGCGCAAATCAAGCACTCTTCACCCAATCCTATTTTGCTTTCTATCTGTTCCAGTACCTGAATATGCATCGGCTCCGAACGGTGCGAGGAAGACATAATGGCAATCTCCTGAGCTGTCAGACCATAATGCCCGGCAATACCAGCACGAATTCCCGGAATAGCCTGAAAAGGTTTGGCGGACGAACGGGTAAACGCTCTAAAATGAGGATCGCCGGCTGAATATACAACATTGGCGTTCTCATCCGTAATGCTTATGTGTCCGTAATGGGCGCATTCCATAACGCCCGCACGGTATTCTTTAATTAACAGGGCACTCTCCATGCGAGTTCTCTCCTTTATACTCCCGAATTCATCTCTGCTTTGCGTCACGACGCCGCATGGGATATCTTAAATAGTATAGTACAAAAGCGACGTTTTTACAGTTTTTTCGACAGACATTTCGGGTAATCCTTTATCAATCTTTATCTACCTACTACCATCACTGAAGGAGTTATTCATTTATGCTGCGCAAAACGCATTCACCCACTTCCGGGTTAGCTCGCAAAACCTCTGTACGTCCACTGGTCAATTGGGCTTTTGTCGGAATTATAGCCAGCGTTTCGGTCGTCTTCCTGCTGGCGGGTCTAGGAATGTTGCTGGGTAATGATGTTATCCTTTCATTGGATGACCGAATCCAGCAGTTGTTTTATCTGAACTCGGATTCACGTCTTCATCTGCTGCCTTTCATCTCATTCATTACCGCGCTCGGGTCCTTCAGACTTTCAGCCATCGCAGCTATCGGTTTTTCCATTTTATTCTTATGGCAGCGTCGTCCCCGTTTCCTCATATATGGGTATGCGTTACTCAGCAGTTTTGCCATGATGTGGATTCTCAACACGTTATTGAAGGAAATATTCAGGCGCAGCAGACCTGAGCTGGAACATCTGCTCGTTGTTCATGGATACAGTTTTCCAAGTGGTCATTCGATGATCTCAATGGGGTTTTATGGCATGCTTTTTGTCATCTGGGCAATTGAACGACATCAACGTGAGTCTGGCACTGCTCTGCCTATCCTTTGCGGAATCCTATTTATATTCCTGGTCGGAATTAGCCGTATCATGCTGGGGGTACATTTTCCAACCGATGTTTTCACCGGATTTGCTGCTGGACTGGCTTGGATCTTCTGTATGATTAAAGGGATTCAACGTTCCGTCTGAATTGTATTATCCTACAATTTTCAGTACATTTCTCTCTACATTGATTGTTTCACCTTGAAGCACGGCGTTTATATACGAAGTAAGCAAACGCGAGCAGACACCATCCTACATCAAGCATAAAGGAGGCGGTTGTTATGTGGGGTATCATTATCAGCATTGTGATGGCAGTCATTATCGGTGTAATCGGTGATGCACTTGCCGGTCATAACATGCCTGGAGGAATCATCGGTGCAATGGTTGCAGGATTTGCCGGTGCCTGGCTGGGAGCACTCTTGCTTGGTAACTGGGGACCGGTCATCGGTAACTTTGCCGTAATTCCTGCCATCATTGGTACAGCAGTCTTTGTCTTTTTGCTAGGACTTGTGTCCAGACTGTTCAGACAGGCTGCCTGATCGGTTAACAAGGTGTTCGTTGTTTCGTATCCGTTTCTTAAATTGAAGAAGGAGTGATTTGACATGAATAAAGCAGAAGAACAATATCCTGTACAAAGCGGTTCCACTTTCGCCAAAGGAATTTTCATTGGAGGTTTGCTGGGAGCAGCTGCAGCACTACTCTTTGCCCCTAAACCAGGACGCGAATTGCGTGATGACCTTTCCGAAAAAGTGGGGATCGTTACAGATCGCACCAAAGAAGTTGCAGCAGTTGTTGGTGATAAAGCTTCCGAACTGGCTAAAACGGTCTCTTCCAAAACTTCTGATATTGCAAAAACGGTAAACCAAGGACGCAATGACGTTATGGACTCCGTGAGAAAGGCTTCCGCTGACGTAGCCAATGAAGCTACCAAAGCTTCAGAAGAAGTAGCTGCTGCTTCCGTAGAAGCCAAGGAAGATGCACGTAAAGAAATAAACTCGACCAGCCTGTAAGGCTTGTTGATCGAGTGACCAATAGCCAGCTGTATTCCAGCTGGCTATTTTTTATCCACTGTGAGATTAAAGGAGGAAGAACATGAGTAAAGTCACAATGAACGGCAATACGCCCATTACCGGAGCAAAACCCGCACAACAGTATGATACCAGCGAACACCCTTTTGAATTGCGTCATGAAGTCAAACGTCTGAACACACGGCTGGATCAAATTGCAGATAGTCTGGAAAAATCTCAAATCAAGGATATTATCGAAAACTACAGCAGTCCCAAAAAACGCATCATTACCAATTTTACAGCAGGTATGGCACGTGGTTTGGGTTTGACGGTAGGAACCTTCGTTGTTCTTGGTCTGCTCGCTTTTATTCTCAGTCAATTCGTGAACATGCCGATTGTGGGACAATATATTGCGGACTTACTGGGATACATTGAAGATTACAAAAAATAAAAGGTACAGGGTGAGGCTGACAAAGTCATCGCCTTCGTTTGCCATTGGCACGCTTCTCTGTTTCTTTGGCCGACGGCTGGGAGGACTTCACTTTGAGCAGATCCCCTGTCCAGCCCTTCATCATCATCCATACATACATGCCGAGCATGCTAATGATTATAAGCGCAAGGACGAGTACAACACCCCATGTTTTGTCGATCCAGGGTAAGTTCTCGAAGTTCATTCCCCATATGGCTCCTGCAGCCGTTGCGGGTGTGAATACCGAGGTTACAAGGGTCAGCGTCTTCATAATCTCATTGCCCCGCACTCCTGAAATGGCATTATCAATGGAGATCAATGTATCAATCTCTGTCTCATAATGTTTGAACAAACGCTCCATCCGTTCGATCCGGTGCTGAAGCTGCTGGAAAAAACGATTCTCTTTCAATTCATCCAGATAGGCTTCCCTGGCGGCGGCCATCAGCTCGGAATACGGAATGAACAGATTACTCCAATACAGCAGCTCAAATCTGGCCGCAAGGATCTGATCCATCAACGTGCGAGCATTGCGAGATTCCATCGTCCGCTCCAATTCTCTCAGATTCATCTCAAAATGATCCATACCCACATGGTAATAATGCAAGATCGCACGAAAGAGCACAAACATACCGTCCCGGGCTTCACTGCATTGTTGTAACATGGCCGCACGTTCACCTGTATTCATAATACCTCTGGTATTGTCATCTACATTCAAGGTGACCAGTCTTTCTTGATCCACATAGAAAAACATCTGATTATCTTTACGTGGATCATTTCTTTCATTCTTAACTGCATATAATAATGACCCAAATATCACGGGCTCTGTGCCGTTCATGAAGCGGACGGACAGGTAGTTGGATTCTACCTCCGGTATTTTGCGAAGCCAGTACTGCATTTCTGGAAATACGTTCGTTAGTTCCTCCAAGGCGTCAGCCATACTCTCCTGATCCGGTGCCACCCAATCCCACCATTCCCAATGGTCTGAGTAGGTAGCCTTGTCTCGACGCGCTTCCAGCTTGACTTTATCCACAATCACAAACATCCACTCCTGCATTTATACTGTTCATTAGGAAATCATTGATCCCAAAAAAGGACACGTATGCATTCCATTGGAATCACGTGTCCTTCTTTATGCCGTGCTCAATATCATCACATATCTGCATCTCATAATAATGAAGCGTTCGACATAATCTGCTTTAATTTCTCAGTGGCTCGTTTCTGAATACGGGATACACTCATCTGGGAGACTCCCAATTTCTGAGCTATTGCCCGCTGCGACTGACCATCCTGAAATGCCAAAATAAGCACCTTTTGTTCCTGTTCCTTCAACTGTCCCAATGCCTGCTGCAAGTCCATCCGCTTCTCAACCGAATCGAAGTCATTTACATCAGAACTGATCAGTTCACCCAAAGTGGCTGCACTCTCATCCTGTGATAGCGGAGAATCCAGTGACACATAGTGGTAACATTCCCGACCAGCCAAGACTTCGATGGTTTCCTCAGGGGTTAAATCAAGGTATTCAGCAATTTCATTCACACCTGGTGAACGCTCCAGCTTCACTGTCAATTCATCAATGGCATGCTGGACAAGTGCTCCCTTTTCCTTAATTCTGCGGGGCACCTGAATATACCAGGACTTGTCCCTCAAATAATTTTTCATATGACCGATCATGCTTTTCATGGCATAGGGTTCAAACGGAATACCGAGATTGATATCGTATTGCTTAAGTAAACGAATCAGAGCCATCTGCCCGGTCTGATACAAATCCTCATACAGATCGGGTCGGTTTCGCGCAATTTTGCCTGCTGCCATCTTCACCATCGGTTCATATTTGCGGATAAGAACTGTTGCTATTTCGTTATCCTGGGTTTGCTGGTATTCCCAGATCAAACCTATAGCTTCAGACATGGACTCTGGGGGAGTCACTTTTTCATTCATACTTTCTCCTCACTTCTTGCAAGACGTTTTACGAGTACTACTTTCGTACCTTTGCCCGTCTCACTTTCCACACTGACATCGTCCATCAGAGCTTGCATCAGGTAAAATCCAAGTCCACCGATTTGGGCATCTGTCAGCTCTTTGTCGTGAAGGCCTGCACGGGATACCGCCGGGTTAATGTTATCGAAGCTGGCTCCTTCATCTTTGACGGTGATAGCCAGCGTGTCACTGTCCACTTCGAACACAACCTCAACCATGCCACCTTCGTGTGAGTAAGCATACAGTACAGAGTTGTTACAGGCCTCGGATACAGCAACCTTCATATCCTCAATGTCCTCATAAGAAAATCCCATTTTGGACGCAACACCATATAGATTGAGTCTTACAATATCAACGTAATCAGCTGTCGCCGGTAAATTAAGGGTGACTCTTTGAACTTCTGCATTCATTCCTTTTTCGATCCTTTCCTATTGGGAATTCTTCTGTGAGACAAAGAATTTGGCAATACCCGTCATATCAAAAAGTTTCTGAATTTGCGCAGGAACTTCCTGTACTTCAAAGCGAGCTTCCATTCCATGCCGTGCTTTCAGAACAGATAACAGGATACCAATCCCTGTACTATCGATGTACTTCAAGTCTTGCATGTTAATGATCAAATCTTGTTCCTTGTTGTCCACTAACGGCTCCATCACCAAACGGAATTCAGGAGCAACTGACAAATCCAGTTCGCCAGTCAGATACACCGTGCACACGCCGTCATGTGTTTCTGTTCTTGCATTGAATTTTTCATTTTTATTTGTATTCATTAGACATCTCTCTCCTGATCAATGGTTTCTTTACCTAATAACCCATCTACAGCACATATGAAACAGTAATCGAATTAGCAAATATTTCAATTGGCCTGATTTATGGCCGATGTGTTGGATTTGAACACTTTCCTTTCTTCCTGAAATCGGGACAACTTCTGTTTCACATTACCCATTTTCACAGGTTTGCTGATGTAATCGTCCATACCAACATTGGAACATCGCTGCTGAATACCATCCATGACATTGGCGGTCATCGCTATAATAACCGGCTGCTGGTCTTGAGGAAGGCTCTCACGAATTCTGCGAGTACACTCCAATCCATCCATTACAGGCATTTGCAAATCCATAAATATATAATCATAGTTGCGGTTCGTCAAAACCATATCCAGCGCCTTCTTGCCATCTTCGGCAATATCTGCGACGAGTCCAAGCTTGCCCAGCATAATAGACATTAGTTTCTGATTAATAGGGTGATCATCGACGATTAATACACTTGGTTGCATTTCATAATTTTTTTTAATGTCTGTAAGTTGATCTTCCCCAATACCTGTCGAAAGATCATTCTCGACATACCGCTGAGCCTGAATGGTAAATACAAATGTTGCACCACGCAGCTCCGATGTATCCAGATATATTTTTCCACCCATCATTTCAACGAGCGTTTTGCATATAGCCAGCCCCAGTCCGGTTCCACCATACTTACGCGTCATGGATGTATCCAGTTGGGAAAACGGCTGGAATAGACGGTCTACTTTGTCTGGCGCTATGCCTATTCCTGTATCTTTTACAGCAAACTCCAGCGTCATTCGCCCGTCTTTTTCTTCATTAACGGATACAATCAGATATACGCCGCCGTGGTCCGTGAATTTGATGGCATTGGCAATCAGATTCAATAACACCTGGCGCAGCCTTGCCATATCTCCATAGATCAATTCAGGTACTGAATCTTCCAGGAAATATTCCAGCTCAATATTCTTTTTGCCAGCTTCAACCGCGAACAGTCTCATTACTTCACGAATACAGGAAACAAGTTCGAATGGATGCTCTTCCAGCTCCATTTTGCCGGACTCCATCTTGGTGAAATCAAGGATATCGTTAATCACCGTAACAAGTGCATCGGCACTGCGACGTACAATGTCCGCGTATTCCTTCTGATCTTCTTTCAACTCCGTTTCCATTAACAGATCAACCATACCGATAACGCCATTCATCGGCGTACGAATCTCATGACTCATCATGGCAAGAAATTCGGTCTTCGCGTTTGCAGCGATTTCCGCTTCCTCTTTGGCTTGAACGAGCTGCTGGTTCATTTTCTCCAGTTCCTGGGTCTTCTGATGCAGCAGCATCGTCTGTGTTTTCAAACGTTTATTCGTGATAAACATTTCTACAAAGCCCTCGATTTTGGATTTCAAAATCTGAGGGATAAACGGCTTGACCATATAATCAATGGCGCCTGCCGAATAACCTGCAAATAAGTGCTCTGCCTCTCTGCTATTTGCAGAGATGAAAATAATCGGCACGTCCTTGGACTTGTCACGCGCCTTGATTAGTTTTGCTGTCTCAATTCCGTCCATCCCAGGCATCTGCACATCCAGCACAATGACCGCAAATTCGTCTTTCAGCAAACAGCGAAGTGCCTCTTCCCCGGAGGTTGCCTTAACGAGCTTGTACTGTTCCGATTCCAAAACCGCTTCGAGAGCGAGCAGGTTCTCGGGGCGGTCATCTACCAATAATATGTGGATTGGTTCATTGAGCCCCATGACTAAGCCTAACCCCCTATTTAATCTTCCGGTATATTTTTTCCGTCCGGTCTAACGGCTCGTAGGCATCGCTGAATTCCGTAAAATGTATCGATTCTTTAGACCCCAGAACTAGGATGCCGAAGTGGCTCAAACTTTCATGAAAAAGTCCGTGCACATGGTTCCGCAGTTCATCATTGAAATAAATCATGACATTGCGGCAGAAGATTACATTAAACTCGTTAAATGACCGGTCTGTTGCCAAATTATGTTCGGCAAAAATAATATTTTTCCGTAGATAAGGATGAAATATCACGGAATTATATTTGGCAGTGTAATACTCCGAGAATGCTCGAGTGCCCCCGGCTTCCAAATAGTTTGTAGTATATAGTTTCATTTTTTCAATGCCATATACACCTTCCTTGGCCTGCTGCAATGAGCGATCATTCATATCTGTTGCATATATTCTTGCCTTGTCGTACAGACCTTCCTCATGCAGCATAATCGCCATGGAATAGACTTCTTCCCCTGTAGAACAGCCAGCATGCCATATTCGAATATATGGATAAGTCCTCAGTATAGGAATAATCTGTTCCCGAAAGAATCGAAACAAGGTTGGATCACGAAACATTTCCGTTACAGGGATGGACAGATTCTGTACAAAACGATCAAATACAGAACGGTCATGCAGCACCTTCTCCTGTAAACCAGAAATGGTCTTCAATCCTTCGGCATGTACGTAATGCCAGATTCTGCGTCTTAACGACGGTAATGCGTAGTTCCTGAAATCATATCCATATAAACGGTGCATACCTTCCAACAGCAACTCGATCTCGATCAGTTCACGCTCTTCTTCTTGCGGCATGCGGATCGATTCTGCCTCCGCCTCGGTAGGTTCCCACGGTGTCATATTTTCTCTCCACTTCTCCATTTGTTACTTACGTAATAGATGTATTGTCCTTCATTACCCAAACTATCGGGTTACGAATACAGCCATACCCGCATTAAGGATAACAATTGATCCGTCTGGATCGGTTTTTTCACATAATCGGATGCTCCAGCCTCAATACACTTGCCTCGATCCTCTTTCATCGCTTTTGCGGTTAAGGCGATAATTGGCAATTTTTCGAATTTCGGTATCTGTCTGATCCGTGTCATGGCCTCATAACCGTCCATTTCCGGCATCATCATATCCATTAGTACCAAGTCGATTTCCGGGTTCTTATCCAGAATCTCCAGAGCTTCACGACCGTTCTCCGCAAATGTCACATCCATGCGATAGCCTTCAAGTACGCTTGAAAGGGCAAACACATTACGGATGTCGTCATCCACTAGCAATATTTTCTTACCTTCAAACAAGGTTTCCTTGTTATGAAGCTTCTGCAGAATCCGACGCTTGTCTTCCGGAAGATTAGCTTCTACCCTGTGCAGGAACAACGTCGTCTCATCGAGCAGACGCTCAGGTGACTTCACGTCCTTGATAATAATGGACTCCGCGTATTTGCGAAGCTTCATCTCTTCTTTGCTGTCCAGCTCTTTACCTGTATAAATAATGATCGGCAGATCATTCAGATACTGGTCGTCCCGAATCTGGTCAAGCAGCTCGAATCCGGTCATATCTGTCAGCATCAAGTCCAGAACCATGCAGTCATAACGTTGACTGTGTAATTCATTCAAGGCCTCACTGCCAGTGGACACTGCTGTAATTACAACATCATCGTGACCAATCAGTTCGATGATGGCTTTACGCTGTATTTCATCATCTTCCACAATCAAAAGACGTTTCAATTGATTCTCTGTATAGGATTCGATATGCGAGAAAGCTTTATCCAGCGAATCTTTACTGGATGGTTTTTTCAGATAAGCAATGGCTCCCATCATTAAACCTTGTTTCATATCATCAATAACGGAGATGACATGTACCGGGATATGTCGTGTCGCCGAGCTGCTTTTCAGCTCACCCAGAATCGTCCAGCCATCCATCACAGGCAACTGAATATCGAGGATGATCGCATCCGGCAAATATTGACGGGCCATTTCGAGTCCTTTGTCTCCCTGAAGCGCCACAATAGCCTTAAATCCCCTGCCTCTCGCCATATCCATCAAAATGTGCGCAAAATTCACATCGTCCTCAATGATGAGGAGAATTTTGTCACCTTCCGAAAGGTTCTCCTGATCATCCTCCAATTGTACAGGTACAGGTGAGTCGGATGGAGACAGCTCCATAATTGAAATGCTTTCCGGATCAGGTGTCAGTACGGTCTGTCTGCCCGAACGCATCGTCCGTGAGTCTCTTCCTGAGTTATCAATCTCAGAAGCAGCAGCGGCTTCTCTTGCGGCGTTATCCACCTGAACTTCCTCTTCGTGATTATCCGGCAGGAACAAGGTAAAGCTGCTGCCCACACCTTCGGAAGACTCTACCTGAATAGCTCCCCCAAGCAGGCGGGCAAGTTCGCGACTTATGGACAGCCCCAGGCCCGTTCCACCATATTTGCGGCTGGTTGTACCGTCCACCTGCTGGAATGCTTCAAAGATCAGATCCGTCTTGTCGGAAGGAATTCCAATTCCGGTATCCTTCACGGTGAAGCCTACATATTCCTGGTTCGTATTCAGATACCCAGGAAGGTCCTCTTGCTTCATCTTCCGTCCAATCAGGCTTACAGATCCCCGGTTGGTAAACTTAAACGCGTTCGACAACAGATTTCGCAAAATCTGTTTGACGCGATGGCTGTCGGTATATACCCATTCCGGCAAATTATTGTCAAACTCAATGTTCAGGTTGAGTTCTTTTTTATTAGCCATTGGGCCGAAATTCTGTTGAACAAAGCTGGTCAGTTCTTCCATCCGCATCGTTTCATAATTGATATCCATTTTGCCTGCATCCACCTTGGACAGATCCAAAATTTCATCAATCATTTTCAGCAAGTCCGCACCGGACATATAGATTGTCTGAGCATACTCCTGCTGTTTAACACTCAGGTTTCCATCCTTGTTCTCCGATAACAATTGAGACAGAATCAAAAGACTGTTAAGGGGTGTACGCAGTTCATGCGACATATTTGCCAAAAATTCCGACTTGTACTTACTTGTCATTGACAATTGCATGGCCTGCTGTTCCAACTGTGTTTTGGTTTTCTCAATTTCGTCGTTCTTCTCTTCCACTTCACGAACCTGTTCTTCCAGTGCGCGAGTCTTGGCAATCAGTTCGGTATTAAAGTGCTCCAATTCTTCCTGTTGACGCTGTAACAGCTCTTCAGAACGTTTGAGGGCTCCCGTCTGTTCTTCCAGATTTTCATTGGAACGCCGCAACTCCTCTTGCTGTGTCTGAAGCTCTTCGGATTGCACCTGCAATTCCTCTGTGAGCGCCTGGGATTCACGCAGCAGTTCTTCCACTCGCAAACGACGTCGAACGTTGTTGAGAATGACGCCCAGATTCATAATCAGCTGTGAGAACAACTGTGTATGCAAATTGGTGAACCCTTCAAATGAAGCCAGTTCGACAACACCAATCAGTTCATCCTCAAATACGACAGGATAGATCATCACACCAGAAGCACGCGATGATCCCGTTGCTGATCCGATGTCCACATAATCCTCTGGCGTTTTTTCCAAAATAATTGGCGTCATATCCAATGCGGCTTGACCAATGAGCCCTTCACCGATACGGTAAACCTCTTTGCCAAAATCTTCGTTCTCTTCAAACGCGTAGGCACCATACCGTCTCAATTCGTCCGGATGCTTTTCTTCATCGATTAGATATACGACACCCAGTTGAGCTCCAAGGACAGGTGTGAATTCACTGATAAACATCTGTGAGATCTGGCGAATCGATCCTATACCCCGCAATAATTCCGGAACTCTGGCTATGTTGGAACTCATCCAGTTCTGATCTTGCTGTGCTTGTAAATAAGCCTTCTCGACTTCCAATTTTTCTTCCAAATCACTGGAGACATCCTTGAACACAGCGGCAATCTGACCAATCTCATCCTTGGATTTAATCTGAATACGACGAATCGTCCGATAACGCCCTTTGCCAAAACTCGTAATCATCATGGACACGGTGTTCAGGCCTCGTGTAATACTTGGCAGCACCCACATAATGACCCCAAGGGCAAGCAGCAGCCCCCCAATCATAATACCTACAGTAATTTGAACTGCTCGTGTATAGGCAATGTTGGCTTCCTTAATTTCGGCATCAATCTCTTGATCCTGAAAACGGGAAAGGGCATTCAGGCTGTCCACTGCCTCCTTTTGCACAGCGAGCCCTGTTGAATTGCGATAGTTATTGGCATCATCTACGCGTCCTTGGGACACGAGACTGAGTTGTCTCGATGCGTAAGCACCATAGGCAGCCCATGCCGTATTCACACGATCCACCAGTTGATGCTCTGGTGCGCTATCTGCCCGATTTCGAACTTCCTTAAGATAACCTTCTCCCCTTTCCTCCATTTCCTTCAGTTCACTATCTGCGGCACTGATTGAATTGTTGGGGTTAAGTAACAAGTTAGCCAGTACTTTGGCTATATCATTAACCTCTCCACGAACTGAAGAGGTGTATCTGACCTTTAAATATCGCTCCTGATACATTTGGTCAACTTGTTGATTACTGCTGTTCAGCCGTTCGTAACTCACAAACGTAAGCACGATCATGATAGCCATTAGAGCGGTAAAGCCAATCAGCAGTTTATTTCTAATCTTCATTCAGCTTCGACCCCTTTATTTAAGGTAATCCACACCAAACATTTATCATCATCCCGCTCCTGCGGAATTTCATCATCGAAGAACAACGCCTGCATGGCCGATTCATCCCAATGGTGGGAACCCGCCAGTTTTTCCTTCAGAAACGCCTGCTGCATTTCCTGATCACCTTGAACGGCTTCAGTTAAACCATCCGTATAAAGTGCAATGTGACCATCACCTTCATAGTGAATCGTCTGTGGTTCAATATCCATCTTGTCGAACAGTCCTACAGGGCAGCAGACGCTGTCAAACGTTGTCACACTTCCGTCATGACGGAAAAAGAGTGCTGGCGGATGGCCTGCGTTAACATAATCAATACGTTTCATTCGTGTATCTACGACCAGATAGATTGCTGTAAAATAGTACTGCACCAGCTGTTTTTCCAGATGCAACTGATTAAAGCGACGATTCAGCTCCTGAATCACCTTTTCCGGGTCCACATACGTTGTAACCGTGTCTTTCAACACGGAAGCAATAAACATGGTAAATAGGGATGAAGATATCCCATGCCCCATCATATCCAGCAGCAGAACCCCATATCTGCCTTCCCCAAGCGGATACCAAGAATACAGATCACCCGCCAGCTCAAAGGAAGGCTTATAAATGGCATTGACGTGAAATAACGGATCTTCAATAGCGGGACTTAACACAGCATTCTGTACCATCGCCGCAAGCTTCAGCTCATCCTGAATCCGCTGATCACGCTCTTTATGCCAGTCCTTCTCCTGCTTCAGACGAAGCGCAAGACGGATTCTGGCCATCAGTTCGACTTTGTTAATAGGTTTGGTCACATAATCGGATGCACCTGCATCCAGCGCCTCGGCCAATTTCTTGGAATCTCCGATCGCGGTTACCATAATAATAGGTATATCCTTGAGATTCTCGAATTTCTGCACAATACTGCATGCTTCGATTCCATCCATCTCCGGCATCATCATATCTAGCAAAATCAGGTCAATATCCGACGGCTTGGGACGAAGTTCATTGTTTTCCTCACCAATCCCTAGGACTTCAAACATCTCCATAGCAGAACTTGCCGTTACAATGTCACGATAGTTTTCTTTTTTCAGAATTTCTCGAATGATAATGACATTCGTCGGATTGTCGTCAACAATAAGTATTCTCATTTCTATCTCCTTATCTGTGGCGTCCGGGTTTGTCGATTCTTATCAGGTCAGATAACAACCTTAATTATACAAATTTCGCATACAACACAGCGGTAGACATAATAATTCCTAGTATAACTATAATCGTATTTACAGAAAACTTCTATCAGTAAATGGCACCATCGCAGGAGAATTCCCCCGCTGGTTACCCTGTTTTTGCTGCGTTCTGATCCCGCTTCCAAACTTGCAAAAACATAGATAAGGAATGGGGATATCCCCATTCCTTATCTATGTTTTTGGTTAAGCATTTTGCGTCATCAACTGGAAAGCTCTTTTGATTGATGCAAGATACTCTCTTCTGAAGCTTGTCCATATTTAGAAGGCTCCAGCTTACGTGTCTGTATCGGCTAAGCTATTCTTTCTTTTTGGCAATTACAAGTACTTTGCCTTTATCGAGTTCACTTTCGTAAAAATCTGCCTCAGCTTCGGTGAAGCCCATCGAAACAATTTTGGCCCGGAGTTCATCACCGCGGGAGCGGAACAGATTCGCCAAGGAATCAAAAACGCCTTCTTCCTTGATGCCAATCTCTTTGGCATCTGCCGTATCAGCAATTCGATCTGTACGATCCTTTTCATGGGCTAGAACGAAGATATGATCAGCAAGGTATCCGGTAATCTGCAATTCTTTCACCGCTTCTACCGCTTGGACTCCGTTTTCTACCACTTTTGCATAAGCTTGCGCATTGGTTGAATTCATCGTTTCCACTCTCCTCTGATTTGATCTTCTTTATCGAGCTACTTAGTATATAACCATACGATATCGAGTTGAAACGCTTCTGGATTAACCAATCCTAGGAAGCCGATTCATCAAAGAGGTCTATTCCTTCAATATGATTGGAGCCTGGCTTCATATATACCTTCAGCGCCTGACTTCCCCGAAGAAATACTTCTCCATCCTCTGCTACATAATACGGCTTGCCCAAAACATCCCGAATGGCTTCAATATTCATTTCAATCCATTCCTGATTAAGCTTCAGACGTTTCTCGGAAGCATCAATATGCACATAATTAACCACTTCTGTATCTTCGCAGAGCCCAACCGTTACATCTTTGAATTGATATTCAGGGCAACCCAGATATGGATCATGCTCCTTATGAACAGGTTGGCCTTTCTTGGCTAAAATATCATTCATGCTGTCATCCAGAGAAATGTCATTCAGAGTCCGAAAGTGCTGGACAGGTCTGGATCGATCAGCAGCCAGAATGATCTCTGGTGTCTCCTCTTCCACTACCGTCCAGTGCATATCATGAGCAGCGGGTACCGCTGCCGGTTGAACGGAAAAGGGAGAAATTACGCTAAACATAACAAGCAGTAGTTTCATCATGATTCTCACCCTTTCATCAGGTTCATCACCGCTCTGAAGACTTCTATTGATTACAAAACGGTCATGCTATTTCCGCATACGTTGCCATACATTAGCGGCTACATCCACATATTTCAGCCAGCTTTTGCCGCCCTTGGCATCATCATGATATGTAGCTTCATAGGATTGCAGTGTCCGATCTGTCGGTGTAGCAGGCGGTGTCTGTACTACATTCGCTACTTCTGAACGTTTGCTCTGCTCAGTGCTGTTACGTTTCGTCTGAAACTTGGCCATCAGAGTGGATGACACCTGCTTCGCTGCTTCCGTCACTTCGTTCAGCACTTGACCCAGATTCTGTACAGATTCCATAACGGGATCAATCTGTTTCATTTTGTGCTGCACATCAACTGTAATATCATTGGCATGCCTTACTGTCTGTTTGACTTCATAACTAAGCTCATCAATGGTCTTCTGAACTTCCTGCAGTGTCTGTGACACATTGTCGAGTGAACCCTGAGCGGACTTCAAGGTACGAATTAAGAAGAATACAAGTACTGCAAATGCAATTGCAATTAAAGCCACACTAATTTGATAGATCATAAAAGAACCTCACTTTCCAGTATAAATCGGTTTTGTTATTGCTTAGTTACCCGACCCATTCCGAGGCGAAACAAATAGGATATGAACTGTAAATACAACCCCACCTGGTAAAATATCGCAATGTTTCAACCCGAATGGCCTCGGTTAAAGAACAACTACACAAGGCAGTGAGACGAACACTTCTCGCTACCAAGTTCTATAAACGAAAGGATGATACCCATGTTGAAATGGTCGGTACTATTTCTAATTATTGCTCTTGTTGCAGGTATTTTCGGATTCTTCGGTATTGTTGAGGCAGCTGCTTCGATTGCCAAAGTACTCTTCTTCATCTTTGTTGTACTGTTCGTCATCTCCCTGATTACGGGACGCAGCCGAATGCGATGAATGGGGCTTCCCAAATATGAACTTGATACATACAAAAGCCTATCGCGCTTGCAAAAGCCGGTAGGCTTTTGTGCGTTTATCATCTCTTTTTGTCCTCAAGCACATTGCGGCTTATCTCTATTATGTATTACGCTCCCTTCTCGTCTATTCCATTGCTTCTCCCCGATTACATCATAAAAACAGGACCATTATGACATAGCCAGCCCGGTTTTATCCCACCGAAGTATGATATTTACAGGCTCCCCTTATACCCACATATGCTCCAGTTGACACTGGAGAATCCAAGAAAATATTGTTATAATTTGTGATTCACAAGTGAGCTCGCTTGGTTACTTTTAACACAGGACAACAAACTACATACCTAACCGAGGAGGAAAAACAAATGAAAAAAATTGTAAGTTTTGCCGCTGCTCTGACTTTAATGGGTTCCATGGCTGCTGCCGCAGGTGCTGAGGAGGCGGTTACCGGAACGGTAACTCCAGAAACGGGGACTACGACTACCACAACAACGCCGGCTGTCGAAGTGAACAAACCTGCTGTAGACACTGTAGAAGGCACAGCTGAGACCGTAACTGGCACAACAGTAGACACAACAGGTACAGAAGGTACTTCAACGACTACTGAAACAACCACTTCAACAAAGGATGACAAAATCTTTGATGAGCCTGTTGTAAAAGCAGGCGATGAGGTTCTGGTTCCTACGATGCTGCTCAACCTGTTGGAGCGCACATGGTTCTATGATGCACCTAATGGCAAGCCAATCGGTGCACTCGGTTCCCAAGTCATCGATACGACAGGTGAAGTTGTAGATGGATTCGACGGCGGTCAATGGGTACAAGTCTATACGTGGAAAGGTAAAGCCTGGATCCACGTTGCTATCCAATAGTATCGTATAATCGTTCTAACGATAAGTAAAGAGGACAGCTCGCACGCAGCGGCTGTCCTCTTTTTCATTTCATATGCGCTTATTGCCGGTTGGTCGCTCCCGGTTTCAAGGGCTTCCAATCGCGCCTTCTTCCATCTTCGGCTCCACATGTACATGTACATGCATAATATTATGTGAACGTTTCAAACGCTCTTCAACCCGGTCACAGATTTGATGACCTTCAATCAGGCTCAGTCTTCCATCCACCTCAATAACCACGTCCACCAGTACATGACTGCCGTGCACACGTGCCTTTACGTCCTTGATCATTTCCACACCAGGAACCCGAGCCACAGACGATCTTAGGTCTGTCAGTTCTTTCTGATCAAATCCGTCTGTCAGACGATGTGTTGAATCACGGAAAATCTCCCAAGCAGTCTTACAAATCAGCAGACCTACAGCTATTGCAGCCACTTTGTCCAACCAAGGAAGTCCAAATTGGGCACCGATGATTCCGACCGCAGCCCCGATGCTGACCCAAGCATCCGAACGATTATCTTTGGCCGCAGCCATCAGGGCCTGACTGTTAATTTGTTTGGCAAGACGATGATTGTAACGATAGACGCCCAGCATGACCAGCGCACAGACAATCGCAACTGCTGCTGACCACAGGCTAGGTGCTACAAAGTTTCCTTCATACCAGGAACGAACCGCTTCAACCAATACCTGCAGACCAACCATGGCCATAATAAATGAAGCAATTAGGGCTGCGACCGTTTCCGCTCTAAAGTGACCATAGGCATGATCGGAATCAGGTGGCTTCTGGGATATGCGAAGTCCGATCAATACTGCAACAGACGCAACAATATCTGTAAGGTTATTAAAACCATCCGCCAGCAAAGCACTGGAAGCAAACAAATATCCGCAGATCAATTTAAAAGCAGACAAGACCAGATAGGCCACAATACTGACCCAAGCCCCGCGCTCTCCTTTGCGTATTTCTTCATAGGCGTTCAAACCGGGCGACACTCCTTTAACGTTTCGTATTACGGTTGTTCCATGTTACCAAATGCGTACCGTGTGGGTCTATAGAAACAATGTTGCCAAGCTGCATTGCTGTAGGGAAGCCGAAACAAAGTTGCCAGACCGCAGGGCTGTAGGTGAAGAGAAAAATTGTTGGCTCAGTCAAAAAAGTGAAGGAATTCAGCATTTTATCAGGTTGCCCTTGTGGGGCATTTGTAAAACGTATAAAATGAGTACATCCCGTTCAATTTGGACGGCTTACTGTAAGACCGGGAGGGAAATAACGATGAGCGAAAATAACGAACCGAAAAAGATCAGTTTGCAGGATGCCATACGCCAGAAACTGGCACAGAAGAAAGAGCAGGCAAACACAGGTAACCAGTCCAGTGCCTATTTTGAAGGCGGCCCCAAAGCGATGAAGAGCCAAAACAACAAAAAACCTAACAATCAGCGCCGCCGTACTGGCGGATCCTAGACCGCAAGAAGCTTTTGTATGAGATGTTTCTGTGGCTGCAGGATCAACCTGTATGACCAAAAAAAGAACCGCAAGCCTCCTCTGGAGTGCTCGCGGTTCTTTTTTATCTTGATATAACCTCTAGTCAACCATGTTAACTAGACTCAATGTAGTCAGATTAGCTTATCTTAAGCCTCTACTGGATACATTTTGTTACGCAGTTCTTTAATTTCATCACTTTCCAGATACTCATCATAGCTCATTTGGCGATCAATGATGCCGTTTGGCGTGATTTCAATAATCCGGTTAGCGATGGTTTGAATGAACTGATGGTCATGCGATGTGAACAGCATAGTGCCATCAAAATCAATCATACCGTTGTTCAGTGCAGTAATGGACTCCAGATCCAAGTGGTTCGTTGGCTCATCCAGAATCAGGGCGTTGGCACCGGTTTGCATCATTTTCGCCAGCATGCAACGAACTTTCTCGCCCCCGGAGAGTACACTTGCTTTCTTCAGGGATTCCTCGCCTGAGAACAGCATCCGACCCAAGAATCCACGCAGGTACGTTTCATCCTGATCTTTGGAATATTGACGAAGCCAATCCACGAGACTCATATCTACTCCGTCAAAATATTTGGAGTTGTCTTTGGGGAAATAAGCCTGAGTTGTAGTAATACCCCAAGTGTATTCGCCGCTATCCGCTTCTGTTTCACCCATCAGGATATCAAACAACAACGATTTGGCATTACCATTCGGGCCTACAAAAGCAATTTTATCCCCTTTATTCACCACAAAGCTGAGATCATTCAGCATGTTCACACCATCAATTGTTTTGTTGATACGGTCAACGGTCAACAATTGTTTACCCGCTTCACGCTCAGGTTTGAAGTTGATGAACGGATATTTCCGGTTTGATGGACGAAGATCATCCAACGTGATTTTGTCGAGTTGTTTCTTACGCGAAGTCGCTTGCTTCGATTTGGAAGCATTCGCAGAGAAACGTTGAATAAAGGCTTGCAGCTCTTTAATCTTCTCTTCTTTTTTCTTGTTCGCATCGCGTTGCAAAGCAAGTGCCAATTGGCTGGATTCATACCAGAAATCGTAGTTACCTACGTACAGTTGAATTTTACCGAAATCGATATCTGCGATGTGTGTACATACTTTGTTCAGGAAGTGACGGTCATGGGATACCACAATAACAGTACCTTCATAATCCATGAGGAAGTTTTCCAGCCATTGAATGGATTCGAGGTCCAAGTGGTTGGTAGGCTCATCGAGCAAAAGGTTGTTTGGACGACCAAACAAGGCTTGTGCAAGCAGGACACGAACTTTTTCGTTACCGCTCAGATCAACCATTTTCTTCTCATGCATGTCACGTTCGATACCGAGGCCGATCAGAAGTGCCGCTGCATCCGGCTCAGCATCCCAACCATTCAATTCAGCAAACTCACCTTCAAGCTCACCTGCACGCAAACCATCTTCTTCAGTAAAGTCCGCTTTGGCATACAACGCGTCCTTCTCCTTCATGATGGAATAAAGACGGCTGTGGCCCATAATTACGGTTTCGAGAACCGGATACTCATCATATTCAAAGTGGTTTTGCTTCAAAACGGCCATGCGTTCGCCCGGGGTGATGTGCACCTCTCCCGAGTTTGCTTCAATTTCACCGGACAAAATTTTCAAAAATGTTGATTTGCCGGCTCCATTGGCGCCGATCAGACCGTAACAGTTGCCTGGTGTGAACTTGATATTCACATCTTCAAAAAGTGCACGTTTTCCGTAGCGGAGCGTGATGCCGCTTGTACTAATCATTAAGCATACCATCCTTTATTTAATATTCTGCATACTGCATGAATAGCAACTTGCATCAATCATGGATTCAATATCCCGAAGCCTATTCTGGCACCATATTATAACACAAAAAAGCGGCAAATTCGAAAATTGGCCGCTTTTTAATCGTTAAAGATTTGGTAAATGTACCGTTCATGCGGGTATACCCTTACATTAGCATATCTAGCTCACTTTTGTTAGTCTTGTTTACTTTTCTCGTGCCGTATGCGGAGCGTCTCGCCATGTCCCAGTACCCGAATACGTTCCGCGTTGATTCCCAGTCGTTCTCGTTCCACTTCCATTCGATCGAGTGCTTCCTTGGGTGTATCATCCGCCAGCTTAAATGTTCCATAATGCATGGGGACCATGAGCTGGGAACCCGTTTCTACAAATCCCTGCAGCGCTTCTTCCGGCGTCACATGCTGGGATGTCATAAACCATTCCGGCTCGTACGCTCCGATGGGCATCAGCGTGACACCAATGTCGAAGCGTTCACCGATCGTTTTGAATCCCTGAAAGTATCCTGTATCCCCTACAAAATAAATGACTGGCGGACCGCCTGGAGAATGACCAGCCGATGTCCTAATTGGATCATCCGTTCCTGCTGTTCGGGAATTTTCATGACCATGGCCTTCGCTCGTTGCGGCACTCTCCTTTGACGGAACAACTGCCGGATGATTCTGTTCCAATACATAACCGCCCCAATGGGACGTGTTGGTATCAAATAGAGTTCGGCGCGTCCAGTGCTGCGCAGGTACAAAGGTTATTTTGACCCCGCCAAGCGTAGTATGTTCCCACCATTTCATCTCATGACAGCGGTGGAATCCTTTGCGCACCATTTTGCGTTTGAGACCATCGGGAACGATGAGCAGAGTCTTGGCCGTCACCAATTTCCGCAGCGATGCGAGATGCAAATGATCATAGTGGGAATGCGAGATCAAAATGACATCCAAAGGTGGAATATCCTGAATCGGAATGCCAGGGGCACCGAGTCTGCGCTGAAATCCCATTTTCTCGGCCCAGACCGGGTCTGTCACGATATTTAGTCCATGATATTGAATAAAAAACGTGGAATGCCCAATCCAGGTAATCGTGGTTTCAGCCCGGTTGGCGTGCAAATAATCCAGTTCAGGTGGGTGCTTGGGCACGGTGTAGGAATAATCCTTCACTTTGCTGCGCCGCTGCTCCCTCCACTGCTTGAATTCCTTCAGCGTTTTGTCCGTACTTACATTATCAATGTTGTTATAACGGATTTTCGGCATGAAAGGGCCCTCCTCCCCTCCTCGTATCTTAACAAAAGATTACCCCGAATTGGAAAGTACGTACCAATGAATCAATCCTTTGGATTTTTGCACTTCGCCAAGTAGACGAACAAAAATGCAATTGCAGCCACGATGATCAGTGGTGGGGCGTACATAATGGTAAAGGTCTCAAAAAAACTTAATCCCGTTATCCCGGGAATACCCGTCACCCCCGCGTCAGAGCTGAGAAGCAACCGTGGAAGCATGATGAAGAGCATGTTGGGAAGCATGAACGGACTCATCCTTTCTTTTTGCCAGCATTACCCCGCACATAATTGGCATCAAACAGAAACAGCTTCATAATGAGCACGAGTGAAGGAATGAGCACCAGCAACCCCAGGCTGAACGCCGTAATGAGCGCAATACCCATCGTCTTGTTCGTAAAGCTGTCGTAAATATTAATGTACGGATACAGAATGTATGGAAGATGTGAGCGCCCATAGCCGTACCAGGCAAAGGCAAACTGCAGCATGACGGCGATAAAGCACCAGCCCAGATATTTGCGTTTCCATACCAGCGAGACGGCGATCACAAAACAGATAAAAGAGGCGATGAACATCCAAGAGATATTCAACATCTGCTCAAAGTGTGCGGGATTCTGTTTGTTAATCTGCAAAAATGCCAAAAAGCTGGCAAAGATTGTAGGCAGACTCCATAGGAGCGCATACTCCCTCAGAACTTCAAACGCAGTCTCGTCCTCCGCTCGCTTGGCATAGTAGGAAAGAAACATCGCTGAGATATACAGCACACTTACCAGCGCAAGCAATACAACAGACCAGGTATACGGATTCGTCAAAAACTCACGCCAGCGAAAAAATACCTGATCACCCACCTGCTCAATAATTCCACCTTCGGATATCGCCAAAATGGTGGAAAACACCGCCGGAATCAGCAATCCCGTCGCTCCGTACAATGCCATATAGATCCGGCTATTCTGCCCATGGTTCCCATAGGTATTATAGGCGTAGTACACGCCCCGGATCGCAAGCAGCACAATCGCCAACGAACCTGGAACAAGCAAGGCTGTCCCATAATAAAAAGCGCTATCCGGATAAAATCCGACCAATCCAACAACAAAAAAGATCAGAAACACATTCGTCACTTCCCACACGGGTGAGAGATAGCGCTGAATAATGTTATGGATTTTGTTCTCGTGTCCGGTGAATATGCTGTAAAAGCTGAAAAATCCGGCTCCAAAATCAATCGAAGCCACGATCAGATATCCAAACAGAAACGTCCACAAAATCGCGATGCCCGCTATTTCAAAGCTCAATGCACGATCCCTCCTTCCAGACCGAGAGACTCCAGTTCCTTCTCTGCTTCCTTGTTACGAAACAGCTTGCTGAGTACCCGAATCGCTGAGAAGCAAAGGATCAGGTACAGCAGAATAAACAGAACCAGCATCCAGCCTACTGAGGATGATGTTGTTGCTGCTTCCGACACCTTCATGTACCCGCGCAATATCCATGGCTGTCTGCCAACCTCGGCGAACATCCAGCCCAGCTCAATGGCAATCATGGCCAAGGGCCCAAGCAGGACGATACCGAGCAAGAGCCACTTGGGATAAGGTTTGCGCCCTGGCAGCCAGCGACGGAACACATAAAGCACCGGAATTAGCAGAATGATCACGCCAGTCGTTACTTTCAGGTCAAACATATAGTGAATGGACAACGGCGGCCTCAGATCGGCCGGAAATTCTTCGAGCCCTTTCACTTCCGTATCCGGTCTGTTTCCCGCCAGTATACTAAGTGCATAGGGAATCTCGATGGCATATTTCACTTCATTGTTCTCGTCAAGAATTCCCCCATAGACCAGCGGCGCTTTCGTCATCGTTTTGAAATGCCACTCTGCTGCTGCCAGCTTCTCCGGCTGGTATTTGGCTAGAAATTTACCGGAAGAATCTCCGATCATGACAGTGCTGACCGCAAATACGAGCGCACATACCGTTGTGAGCTTAAGTGCCTTTTTGTAATATACATGATCCCGCCCACGAAGCAAGCTGAACGCAGCGATACCTGCCAATATACCCGCACTCAATGTATATGACGAGGCGAGCACATGAGATACCTTGGTCGGGGTAGCCGGATTCAACATGGCTGCGATCGGATGGATATCCTTCATGATGCCATTAATCAGGGTAAACCCCTGAGGCTGGTTCATAAAAGAATTTACTGTTGTAATGAATATCGCAGAGGCAGAGGATCCCAGTGCCACCGGAATCAGCAGCAGCATATGCGTATATTTCTTTTTGAAACGATCCCATGTGTAGAGGTAAATGCCGAGAAAGATCGCTTCTACAAAAAAGGCGAACGTCTCCATAAACAGCGGCAAGGCGATTGCCTGCCCCGCTACCCGCATAAACATCGGCCACAGGAGGCTGAGCTGTAAACCGATTGAGGTACCTGTAACCACACCAACGGCAACGGTAATGACAAAACCTCGCGCCCATCTGCGTGCGAGCAAGGTGTAGTGAATATCATTGGTGCGCAGTCCGCGCCATTCAGCCAAGGCGATCATGAGTGGAACGCCTACACCGATGGAAGCAAAAATGATATGCACAAACAGGGTAAGACCGGTCAGCATCCGGCTGAGCAGAACAGGGTCCAGGGATGACATGGGTTACACTCCTCTTTCACATAATCGTTATGTACGACTTCATACCGCCCGTGTGACGATATGCCTCAATAACTCATAATCCGGATAATACTTTTGACAACGGCATACAGCACGATTACGGCTGCGACCAGGCAGACGATAATAAGGGTTTTCTCTTGTTTACGAAACATAGACCTGCCGTCCTCCTTTTGCATGGCATGCAAATTATGGCTCTATAGACAGTTTGCAAAAGAAGGTGTTTTTTTATCCGGGAAATTTTGAAAAACAAAAAAAGCCTTTATCTATTTCAGGATGTAAGCATCCTAGTAGATAAAGGCTTCTCTTGTCTTACAAGAGTTCATCCTGCTTGGGCAATCGAACCTTGAACGTACTTCCTTTGTGCGGCGCGGGTATAAAGGTAAGCGTTCCCTGGTGATCCTCTACAATTTTGCGCGAAATGTAAAGACCCAGTCCAGTCCCGCCAATCTGACGATGATCCGAATTGTCCACACGGTAAAACTTCGTAAAGAGCATGTCCTGCACGTTCTCGGGAATACCTATTCCATAATCACGCACGTCGATGCATAACCATTTTTCTTCTTCCCACAACGTAATATCGATTCGATCTGCTCCAGGTGAGTACTTGACCGCATTACCAATCAGGTTATGCAATACCTGAATCATCCGGTTCTGGTCCGCATAAGCAAAAAAATCTCCGTTAAACGCATGCACATGGATGCGCTGAATGGATGTCATGTTCCATTGCTCAGCTACACCTTCAACCACCTCAAGCAGCGGCACATACGTCATGTGGTAGGTCATGCCTTCGTTATCCAGACGTTGAATATCAAGTACATCATCCAGCAAACTGCTTAGCCGTGCGCCTTCCGAAGAGATGGTTTCCATGAACTCCTGACGCTGTGAAGCGGGGAGATCATACATCATCATCAGTTCCACATAGCCCATAATGGTCGCTACAGGGGTACGAAGCTCATGCGACACCACGCTGATCAGTTCGTTTTTCATCCGATTCAGACGCTCTTCCTCTGTACGATCGCGAAATACCAGAAGAAACCCATGGTTTTTACCCGGAACATCCATTTGTTTCATATATAAGGAAAACACACTTTTCGCCCCGTCATTAAATATAAATTCAGTCTCAACAAATGCCCGTTCTCCGTTCAAAAATGCACGCGTCTGCTCCACCAGATTGAATTCAGAGGTTAATATCCGCGTATCAATGGCCTGAGCCAAGTCTTCAATGGATCTGCCTGAAAAATCCCCGAGGCCAAACATTTCTTCAATCCTTCTATTAACTATTGTAATAGTGCCAGAACGATCAGACATGACCAGACCTTCCCGAACCGATTCAATGAAATGCTCGCTAATATCCCGCTGTTCCTGAATGGCAGCCTTTTCATAAAACAGCTCAGCATTCAGCTTCTCCAGAGCCAGCGCATGACGTACACGGTCTTCTTCAGCCCTTGTGCGCTCCGTAATATCCTTGATAAATAAGTTATACAGCGTTTCGTTATTTCCCAATTGGATTTCTACGATCTTGTATTCAATCGGAAAAACCGAACCATCCCGGCGGATACCTGAAATCTCCTCGATAATGACATGCCTTTTTCCTAGAATAAATTCGAATCTCTCCAGCATTTCTTTGATTTCCATACAGTTCGCACCCTGAAAAAGGGATGGAGCATCCTTCTCGAATACCACTTCTTCCCGTTCCAGTCCAAACATTCTTTCGGCTTCGGGATTAAACTCGATAATCAGCCCGTTTGAGTCCACAGCAATAATGGCATCAATAGAGGAATCAATAATGGCGCGTTTGATCTCCTCACTATTCTTCAGCTCCTTGGTCCGTTCTCTGACCCTGTCCTCCAGGGTGAGCTTGTCCTGACGAATCTGTTCGAATTGTTCCAGAAGCACATCAGCCATCTTGCGCAAATTGCCAATCAGAATCTGTACTTCTGTTACATGGCTGGTCGGCCATTCCATCTTCCCATTACGAAATAACAGCCTCGGAAGAGAGCCAGTCATGCGTGTAAGACGCTTCAATGGACTTACCACTTTTCGGCTGAGAGGAGCGGCCACAATCATGGAAACCACAAAAATGACAAACAGTGATTGAAGTGTGGTCACATAAATCGACTTGATCCGTGTGTAATAATTGGCTGAACTAGTCTCAACAAACACTCGGTAAGGCGTACTTGTAGTCATATCTGCTTCGTACATGAACGATGCCTGTTTCCAGTGAGTAAGCACATCGCTATAATAAACATCCCCGGAATGGAATAGGATGCTGTTCTCCCCTGGCTTGAGAAAACGATATTTGTTGATATCCAGGTATTCTCCCACCGGAAGCGTATCCAGCCCTGAAGCAATGACCTTATGATTTTGGTCGAGAATGATGACGTTCACATCCAGTAGATGATGATAACGCTCCATACTTGGATTCATGTTCTCATTGGTTAGATATTGTTCATTTAAATCTTTGATCACAGCATTCGCAGCATGTTTTAGATTAGATACGATGGTGTCATTGATCTGACCTAGCTGTCTGCGGCTATCGGCCGATAACAGGACAAGAGAGACAACCACTACAAACGCTACGACGTATTTAAAAGCAATTCGTGTGAGCGGGATGGTTCCTGTACGTTTCGACTTCAGCTCGCCATTTGTAATCCAGAAGTCCACCACAATACCCGCAATCAGCGCATTAACCATGCTGGTCACAGCGATATGCATATATCCATACTTCAATTCTTCGAGATTCATGCCCATTATGAAATATCCATAACAGATCACTGGCAATAACATCACAACCCAAAATGCAGCATTGGCCTTCATGATGCTTCCATTTTTCCAGCGTATCTGCCATCCCAGCATCCAGATTAATTCAATAAAATGAGCGCCCATCATAAAAAAACTGCTAGGGACCAGACCTCCGAATAACATACCCAAGGCACAGATCGCTATCAGGGTGGTGAATCCGTATATGGCTCCGTGTAAACGCAAAGCAATAAAAGCTGCGGCTGTACCGAATAATAGCTGTACCCCGTAAAAAAGAGTCAACGGAAATATCGTTCCCAGCGTACCCAGAATAATAAGTATGGCCGTACCCAGCCAAGGAATACGGAGTTTGATTACCATCCACGTCAACACCTTATTTACCTTTATGTAGTCCATAGGCAGCTGCCCTTATGACTGATTACTATGTTTGCATTCAACAACAACGGTGGTACCTCCTATGGATTAAAACTCGTAAGATCTACTTTATTTCCCTCAAACCGTTCTGATACATTATACTGTAATAACTACTCGATGTAGCTTTGGGAAATTTTGAATGATCGGCAAATGAGCTGCATTCATGGTAAAATACTGAAGTTTAACTGAAACTCTATAGAACTTACTACATATGCATCCTATATTCTGGAATACAAATATTAAAAATTTTGCAGCATTTCTACACAAATTTACGGCATTTATTAGAAGTTTCTTAACAAATTCATTTCATCAGGAGTGTGACCTCAATGTCTATCAAAGTACTTCTTATAGAAGATGAGAAAAATCTGGCCGACATGATTGCTTTCTTTCTTGAGGAGGAGGGGTACATAACTGAACGGGTTCATCATGCAAGCGAAGCACTTCAACTTTTCCCACAATTCCAGCCCAATATTGTAGTGACCGACTTGATGCTGCCTGAAACAGACGGTAATGATCTGGTTGATGCGTTTCGCCAGCACTCGACTGTACCCATATTGATGATCTCGGCCAGCACCATGCTGAATGATCGGCTCCGAGCATTACACAATGGTGCGGATGATTTTCTGTGTAAGCCCTTTAGTCTGAAAGAGCTTGATGCGCGCATTAAGGCATTATTGCGCAGATCGGCCATCTCCTACCCGGACAACCCGATAAAAGAGGACAAACCTACTGAAGTTGTCGGACATGTCAGTGTGAATGAGTACAGAAGAACCTTGTTTGTAAATGGCATTGAAATTGAGGTCACTCATATTGAGTTTGAAATTATGAAGGAGTTGTACCGAAACCCAGGCAAAGTGTTCACCCGCAATGAACTTATGGATCGAATTAAAGGCTCGGAACGGGCATATCTGGACCGTACAATCGATGTGCACATCTCCAGCCTGCGTAAAAAAATTGAACCCGACCCCAAAAATCCACGGTATATCAAGACGGTTTGGGGAACGGGATATAAATACGTCATTTAGTACATTTCGAAATAAAAATAACGGCTCATGTCCTCTCTCTGTCATCGTCTCATCGACTGGGTAAAGGGCAGAGCTGTTTTTGTTTTGTATGCAAAAGAATGCAACCAACGCTGGATTTCCATCATCAGCCTGTCTGGTTCTTTCTCATGCCAAAGGATCAACTTCATCAGACCTGTACCCGTAATAAGCTGTAAATGGCGTTTGCGAATCAGGGATTGGAAATCCGTAATCACCAGTAAAGGAATGTGAGGCATAAAAGCCCGAATGGCATTGGCTGCAGAAACGGCTTGCCCTGCGTCCTGATAGTCGACAATACAATACTGAGCTTTGCCCCATTCCGCCCCTTCCTCGCTATGCATATTCTTTTCTTTCTTCACTGCTGACTCCCTCTGCTCGTCTGTTATCCATTCATGCAACAATTCAATCATATTGTCATAATCAATACCACGACTTCCGTCCGAAAGTACGGTAATGGGTTCCATAGGTATAACCTCCAGTTCATTCTCTCTTCTTATTGTGCCAATCTTCATTTAAAAATGTTCGTGTTTGAACATAAAAGAAGTGTTAACTATCTTCGTACATCTTCACAAACTGTGTAAGGTTCATTACCCATTTCGCAGTTTGCTGCAATTCATGTAAAATAGGGATATGCCCGTGCTCATTGCGGGAACTTTAAGAATGAATCCGGTACAGGAGGTTATGAACCGATGAATATTGTTTCCATTGAACCAACACCCAGTCCCAATACAATGATGCTGCATCTGGATGAACGTCTGGAGGACGGAATCCGCAGAACATATACACTGGATAACGAACGGTCCGCTCCGGCGTTTATTCGTCAGATGCTTCATATTCCAGGAGTAAAAAGTGTATTCCACACAACCGACTTCGTAGCGCTCGACCGCAAGGGAAATGCGGATTGGTCCGTCATTCTTGGCGAAGTTCAAAGTCGTCTGGGGCAGCAGGGAATTGATCTGGATTGGATTGAATCTGATGATGCCTCTGGAGAGCACTTCGGTGAAGCACAGGTATTCGTTCAATTCTTCAGAGGTGTGCCGATGCAAATTCGGGTCAAAGCCGGAGCCAAGGAAGAGCGGATCTCGCTCTCGGATCGGTTTGTCAAAGCTGTTACTGAAGTCGCCAGTGCAACACTGATCAAGGAACGGAAACTGAGTGATTACGGTGTTCGCTACGGGGAGTTGCCTGAAATTGCAAGGGAAGTTGAACAGGAGCTGGAAGCAGCATATCCGCCAGAGCGTCTGGAACGAGTGATTCAACAAGCCATTGAGCACGGCACCAATTCGGAGGAGTTCGTGGAACGTCGCCGCCAGCTGGATGGTGCCGAACTTGAAGAGGCTCTGCGTAATGAGGACTGGAATGTTCGTTACGCTGCATTTGATGGTATGGAGCCAACAGCAGAACGACTGCCACTCGTTGCCCATGCACTACATGATAGTAAAATGCAGATACGCCGACTGGCTGTTGTATATCTCGGTGATATCCGTACACCGGAAGCGATGGAACTGCTGTACGAAGCTCTGCAGGACAGTTCGCCTGCTGTACGTCGGACTGCTGGGGATACCCTCTCCGATATCGGTGATCCAGCAGCAACGGCAGCCATGACAGCTACGTTATCCGACAAAAGCAAGCTTGTACGCTGGCGTGCAGCCCGCTTCCTGTACGAAGTGGGAACCGAAGAAGCAGAGCAAGCTCTGCGGAAGGCAGCGGATGACCCTGAGTTTGAAGTCAGCCTGCAAGCCAAAATGGCACTGGAACGGATTGAATCCGGGGAACAGGCAGCCGGAACCGTATGGCAGCAGATGGCCGGGCGTAACAAGACGTCGGAATAGTCCTTTCGATTCATATCCAACAATTGTTATTGCACTGGAATACCATGGGGGTTATACTAATTGTCTGTTTACTAAACAGAACATTAAGTGTTACGTTCTGTGATTTATAATTTCATAGACAATAGATACACCTCATCCATGATGATGAGGTAGAGGTCGCGGGTGCGATCAGTACGCTGAAGGAGGCGCTAAGGAGCCGCTTATGAATTCAGCCGAAAGGTGCACCCGCCGAAGCCCGCAGGACGGTTCCTTACGTTGTCCAGCGCGGCTGGGGCTGTTGCCGAAAGGTGCAGAACTGTCACAGATGTATGATGCCTTCCCCGGAGGGTATGATTTCTTCTGTGTTGAGCTATCTTAAACATTTGGGACGGGGTGCGGACGATTGATAATAAAGACCGCAGGCTAATGCCTGTGGTCTTTTGTGTTATTTGCCATTGTTCTGAACCCATAGTACGCTGAAAGAAGGAGTGTTTCCATGCAAGTCCGCAACAACCAAACCACAACAGGACCTACCCTGAAAAAAGGACTACGCGCACGGCATATGACCATGATTGCACTCGGTGGATCCATTGGTACAGGTCTGTTCCTCGCAAGCGGAACCGCCATTTCCAATGCAGGCCCCGGTGGTGCACTGGTTGCGTACGCTGCCGTCGGCATTATGGTCTTCTTCCTAATGACCAGTCTCGGAGAGCTGGCTACCTTCATGCCCGACTCCGGTTCATTCAATACGTACGCGGCCCGCTTTGTTGATCCGGCCCTTGGATTCGCCATGGGCTGGAACTTCTGGTACAACTGGGCCGTCACCATCGCGGCAGAACTCGCTGCGGCAACCGTACTCATCAAATACTGGTTCCCTGACAGTTCATCCATGTTGTGGAGTCTGTTGTTTCTCGTATTAATCTTTGCCCTGAATGTGTTGTCCGTTAAAGGCTATGGAGAATCGGAATACTGGTTCGCCATTATCAAGGTCGCTACAGTGATTATCTTCCTTACCGTTGGTGTACTCATGATCTTCGGCATTATCGGTGGAGAAGCGGTTGGATTCAGCAACTTTACCGTGGGAGACGCACCATTCCATGGCGGATTCTTTGCGGTTCTCGGTGTATTTATGGCTGCAGGGTTCTCTTTCCAGGGAACGGAGCTCATTGGTGTCGCAGCCGGTGAGAGCGAAAATCCGCGTGAAAATGTCCCTCGTGCTATTCGGCAAGTGTTCTGGCGTATTCTGATCTTCTACATTCTGGCGATTACAGTCATCAGTCTGATCATTCCTTACACCCATCCGAATCTGCTCAAAGGTGATCTGAACAACATCGGAGTTAGTCCGTTTACTCTTGTCTTTGAAAAAGCAGGGCTTGCCATTGCTGCTTCCGTCATGAATGCCGTTATTCTGACTTCTGTACTGTCTGCCGGGAATTCTGGCATGTATGCTTCAAGCCGTGTCCTGTATGCTCTTGCCCGGGATGGCAAAGCGCCTCGCTTCCTGGGTCGGTTGAACAAAAAGGGCATTCCAATGAATGCCCTGCTCTTGACCACAGCAGTGGGTATGCTTGCTTTTCTAGCCTCCCTTTTCGGTGATGGTATTGTATACACTTGGCTGCTGAATGCATCTGGTATGTGTGGGTTTATCACCTGGCTTGGCATTGCCATCAGCCACTATCGCTTCCGTCGTGCATACGTGGCCCAAGGCAGAGATTTGAACGATCTGCCTTACCGTGCACGCTGGTTCCCATTTGGTCCGATCTTTGCTTTTGTGTTATGTATTATCGTCATAATTGGACAGAACTATCAGGCGTTTACGGGCGATCAGATCGATTGGAGTGGAGCCCTCGTCGCTTACTTAAGCGTTCCGCTGTTCCTGATCTTATGGCTGGGTTATAAATTTATTAAGAAAACAAAAGTTGTACCATTACAGGAATGTGATTTTACGACAACAAACGAATAATGATATTGCAAAGGCAATCTTCTTCCGCTGGAGAGAAGGTTGCCTTTTTAGTTCGTCCAAGTTTCGGGATAGCTATCACTCAAGCAAAAAAAGAACGCTCATTCATGAGCGTCCTTGTTCACCATAAGGTATGTCCTATTATAATCATTCATACAGCTTGCTGTCACATGGTCCAGGTAATCTTCACACGCAGATCGACAGTATCCTCCATGTTGGACACGTAATACGATATCGACTTCATGCCAAGCTGATACAAATCCTGCAAATCCTCTACTAGTCCCGTTTCAGTACCCTTGTATCTAAAAGTCAGCGAGGTTCCGCCATCCTTGAGTACACTCTGAACTTTAGTTTTCAGCGCGGAATGATCACTAATCGCATCACTTTCGTCGTAGAGCGAGTATTCCAGTGTATGATACAGCTTCTGGTACGCGGTTGCCTTGCTGCCTCCCGCCTTCACCAAAGATTGCAAAGCTTCGCGATAAGGGGCCGATGCAGCAGGATACTTGCCTTTAGCTGTCCAGACATGGTCACGTGCCATCTCATCATCACTGAGCAAATAATAATTGTGACTTACCTTGCCCTTACGGTCAGGAGTGGGATCATCCCACGTCGTATCCATATGGTACCACTTGCCATCCAGCTTGACGAGATTCCAGGCGTGTAATTGCTCACCAGCCGTTCCTTCCACAATCCGGTTCTCTATACCCACCTGCTCCAGCATGCGATACGCCAGCAATGAATATCCCTGACATACCGTACTGCCGGTAACAAGTCCATCGTATGCAGTATATTTCTGCAAGGATGTATCGTAAGAAAGGTTAAGCACAATCCAGTCATGAATGGCTTTAACTTTCTCATGATTCGTCATGCCAGGCACAATAATCTCTTTCAGCACGTTGGTCACCTTGCGGTTCACATAATCGGTCTGCTCCTTCGTTTCCCGATAGGCCAGCTTTACATGTACCTCTGCGGATACATTGGAGCCTTTATAATTAAATGCGTAACTTTTAACGGTATATTGAATATAGGGGTCACTGGTCATTGCTTCGTCAATGGAGCTCTGCAACTGTTTTTTGAGGCCTTTCACATTGCCTTTGTATGTAAAAACAAGTTCCTCCGTTCGCTGGGACATCGCTTTAAGCAACGTCTCGCGCAGATCCGTATTTGTGGATATGTCCGATGTTCCCGACGCCGCGTACAGCTGATCCAGATCGACTGCATGTGGCAGTGCCACAGCGACAAGACAACCAGCCAATAGCAGGGTTATCACTCGTTTTCCGTGTTTGCCCATGAAAGGATACCACCTCTCTTTGCAAAGTTCTCATGCCTCATTGTATCACAAATGGGATTGACTGCAGGCTTCTAGTTTTGTCGAAAAGCATCAAAAGAGACCCTCCGCAGAAGGTCCCCCTGTCTTCAGCAAAACAAACCTAACCTACCCGTTATCCTCATCATATGACTCTTCCGGGCCTTTATGCAACAAACTCCATTTAATATAAACGATTGCCGCTCATAAAGGTATCCGTCTTACCCTGAAGCTTGGCCAGACGTTCCAATACTTGAGCCGCTTCGGCAACCGTCACTTTGCGTGCAGGCATGAAGCGTCCTTCGATCGACGGCAACAATCCCAGCTTAATGCTGAGGGAGACAGCTCCCTTGTTGTTGACTGCACTGGCATCTGCCAGATTGGGAAGATCCGATGGCAATGTGTAGAATCCGGCCAGTTTCTCATAGCGCAAAATGCGCACGAGCAATACTGCCAGCTCTTCACGAGTCATCTCCTCTTCTGGATTTAGCTTCGTTTCAGAGTCAGCCCCCGCTAACCAGCGCTGATCGATCAATGTCCGCACAGCTTGGTAATAAGGGCTCTCCGGGGTAATGTCAGCATATAAATTGCCATCCCCATCTCCACTATAATACATATCCATATTCGGATTAACTGCTCTTGCCAGATAGGTAAACCAATCACCCTTGGTGATGACCCGGTCTGGGAATACACGACCCTGCTCATCTGCAAGAAGCACACCATGTTGCACCATGTTCTGCAGAGCTGCTTCAGCGGCATGCCCCGTAATATCACTGGTGGTAACTTGAACTGCCCCAGTCGTACTGCCGTACATCGACTTCCATTCTCCCGTGTTGGCATCCAGCACTTCATAGGTTATGCCAGTTAATGGACTGTCCGTACGAGTAGGCATATAGGCAAGCTTTATACCCACGGGAACGGATTCACTGTTGCCCATGCTGAACCCACCATAACGAGAGTAGGCCAGTATCAATTTGAATTCTTCAAGATAGGTTGCTCTGGCTTTCTCATAGCTGATAGCCGGTTTGACGTCCGTCGGCAACTGCTCTGGCGTTGCAGCAATCAGCGCATAATATTCATTGAGCGTTCCATCATTTGAAACTTGTACCTGAACCGTATCATCCTTAACCAAAATTCCGTTTAGGTACCGTTGGAAAATAAATGTTCGTGCATCATCCAATTCAAGCACCGTTGAAAGTCGGAATTGCTTGCTTGCATCCGGCACAAGTGAGATGACTGTATTGACAGCCAGTTTCTCTGCCTGAGATTTGGTCACGGTCTTGCCTTTCACTTCCGTCTCCGGCTTCTCCTGCTCCATGCCCGGCATCAGGCGCTGATATATGTTCACACTGTAGATCTGTCCGGTTGCCGCATCAACCTGTGCCGAAATGTCTCTCATAAACATATAAGACACACTTGCATTGCGGTTGCTCCAGCTTAGACTCCAGACCTGATTGTTTGGACTTGCAAAACTTCCTTTGGTTAACTGGCTATAATCCAATTGGTAACCTTCGGGTATATTAAAACTCTTTTTGACCAGCTTCTCTGCCTGCTGAGCATTCAACTTCGACCCAGTATTCGGTGTAAAAGCAGCTACACTGCCCTTCAGAGGTTTGTCCTCCTGGGAGGCTTCCTGAGCAAGGGCTTCACCTGTCAAGCTGTTGATTCGATCCAGTGTATCCGCATTTAGCGGAGTAACACTTGAGTTCTTCGGTGTGTATCCCAAGTAATACTTCTGGCCTTTGCGAGAAGAGAATCGTTCTTCGCTAATATAGGCCAGCTGAACATCGAACTGTTCCTCGAACTTCTGCTGAGCCTGCTCCGCTGAAATGGCCGCCTTCGATGATGGATATTCAGCTCCAATCGTAGTTCGTGAATATCCTGTCACCACACCGCTCTGATCCACACTTATGTAGGCTGTTTCCGCCTCGGATACCAAGCCTTCATGTTTCAGTTGGTAGCTGTAAGTATACTCTGTTCGGCCAAATAGGGATTGCTGCGCGTTGTTTATATACCGTTCATCAACGGCAACAAAACCGCCTTCCTTCAGATTCGGAATTGCCTTAAACAGGAATTCATCTGCCTGCTTTCTCGCTTCGGTTTTTGTTAATTTCGTCTCCGAATCCGTAACCTGCTTTTCCAGCAACTCAGAAGGCAAATGTACACTTAGCACTTCCCCTGTAACCGCATGAACCGTTGCGCTGAATCCAGTGGATCGGTTGCCTTCACGCAATTCAAATCCGATATCCCACGCCTTGTAATCTGGTGGCGGAAAAGAATTCGGTGAATCAAATCGTGCGTATGAAATCGTCGCCTTTTTTAACAATGGAAATAATTTCAGTATATTCTCGCTGGCTTGCTTGGAGGAGATTTTGGCTCCTTCAGGCACCTCGTTGTCAGTTAATCCAAGTTGTTGTTCCGTTTCCCCCGCAACGGCTTCGGTTACCTGTTCCGCTGTCGCTGCCGACGCACTGCCTGCAAACCCTGGTGTCTGTGATGCCAAAAGCAAAGTTGCCATGGCTGCTGTAGCCGCTTTGGCTGTAAACATTTTGAATCGCACATTAAAATTCCAATCAAAACTCAAATCTGGACCTCTCCCTTCAATTTCATACAAGGATGCATGAAAAATAACCTCGCATGAATATTGCCAGTCTATTCTATGATACCATAAGCTTCCTTTTTAATCGTCATTTTCCCAACAATTTTACAAATGTGAATTTCTGCATATTTTATAGCAACAGCAAAAAACGCCAACCGGGTTGGCGTTTCGAGGATCAGCCTGAGCATCAAGTGGGCTGAATTTTCTCTATATTGACGTTCGGTATAACAGATTCATTGGACTGAGCCTGCACCTGTACATGTGTTTTCAAAAAAGGAATCACCGTATTCCAGAACGCAGGATCTTCTTCTGAACAGCTATGACCTCCACTATTGACCCATAAATGCTCTACAGGCGGATCCGCTTTGGACATAAAATATTCAAGTTCGCTTGGTGGAATAAAGTTATCACCTTTGGAATGAACCATAAGCATCGGAAGCTGCATTCCCTTGCGCCGTTCATTCAGCAGCATGACTGGGTCACGCTGGCGATATGTTTTCAGAGATTCTCCAAGCCGCCAGAACCAGATTCGCGGAATCAGCTGAGCCAGGGGGAACAGAGGCAGACGTCGACGTCTCAGCTCCGAACTGACGATAACCTCGAATTGGGATGGCATGGAGTCCGTGATCACCGCAGATACAGGAATGCCCTCCGTCACAGCGAGGATCGTCCCGAGTCCGCCCAAGGAGTGCCCAAGCACACCGATTGCAGCAGGATCAATTTCCGGCCGTGACGACGTATATTGCAATGCTGACAGCAGATCGTCTCGGAACAAGTAGGCTGAAGCCGCTTTAACCGGATCACTGGCTCCATGGCTTCGAACATCGTACATAAAGAGGGCGTAACCTGCTTCCCAAATGGGACGTGCATAACGGAGGACACGTGATCGGTTGGAGCCCCATCCATGGGCAATAATAACAAGCGGCCAAGGCTTCGGGACATGGGCTCCAGCAGGAATGAACCAGCCATGCACTCGCCCGCCTCCACTCTCGAAGGTTATATCCTCAAATGGCATAGGCGGTGTGAGCGTAATCGGAATCTTTTTGGGGGTCTGACTCTTCACCGCTGCCTTCCATAAACCACCCGCAGTTACCGCGGCAACCGCAATCATCCCGCCAATCATCGTTTTAGCTTTCACTGGTGTCACTCCTCTCCGTTTTCTGGTCTAACTCCATCATACGACAGCAAGGTTAACCGGACGTTAATCCACTTCAGTTGGCTTCAAGGTTCAACCCTCGATTTTCGCTATTTCCACAAATGCACGAGTGCAAGCAGCGATCTGCTCATCATTCCCTGCCGCAAGTGCTTCTCGTGGCAAAAGTGCACTTCCAAGGCCCACTGCCGCCGCACCCGCAGCATAATAATCTGCAATGTTATCCAAAGTGGCTCCTCCTGTTGCAAGCAGTGGAATATGATTCAATGGAGCCTTGATTTCACGTAAATACGGAATACCCAGACTCGCCATTGGAAACAGCTTCACCGCTCTTGCTCCTGCTTCATAGGCAGCCACAATCTCCGTTGGAGTCATCGCACCAGGCCAGATCTCCACTCCATGTTCTACAGCATATTCAATAACAGACAGATCGACATTCGGAGACACGAGAAATTGAGCACCCGCTGCAACGGCTTCTTTGGCCATCTGCACATTCAGGACCGTGCCTGCCCCGATATAAGCCTTACCCTCATGCCGTTCGCGCCAGTCCGCAATAATATCATGTGCCTCAGGTGTGTTAAGTGTAACTTCCATCAGACGGATTCCACCATCGGTCATTCCTTGCCCTGCTGCCTGAGCAGATTCCCGGCTAATACCACGAACAATAGCCACCAGTCTCGATTCTAATAATACTTCCGTCAGATTCATGCCAACTTCCCCTTGTTTCATAGATTCGGCAGCCGAAGACAAGTATTCGTTATCACCGCTTTTCCGTTAGTCACTATTGTAAAGCATATCGTCCCCTGGATGAAATCATTTGATCCAATTTCTTGTGAAAGAGCGTGGATCAAAGTCTCGGATATACAGTTAATTGGACAAACAAAAACCTCTCCATGGAGAAAGGGATTTTTCATCCTCTTTATTCCATTAGAGAGGTTTGTTCTACGCATTTTCCAGCACATTATCTTTCTCCAGATCTTTAAAATACTTATCATTATACAACATGCTGGGATGTGTCGGATGGTACATCAAAGCAATGTCATTGTGCTCTTTGGCTTTGGCCCGATTGCCCATCCGGTCATAACACACACACAATTGTAAATGAGGCATCCATGTCCAGGCAGCCTCATTCAATACTACCATTGGATCGGTCGGGCGTACGGCGCGGGTCGCCTGTTCATACCAGTATAAGGCTTTGCGGTAATCGGCACGGTCGGCAAAATATCCACCCAATCGGCAGCAAACCTCTGCCCTTGGCAAGTCAAACGCAAAGGATCTCAGCAATGACGAGATTTCCTTTTCCGAACGTTCAAGCGCTGCCTCGCAATCAGCTATCTTCTGGCATGCCGCAATCTGATCCTCCACCCATCCCAGCCCGGTGTCCAGAAATTTTCCATAGTACTGCACTGCATCTTCAAGATGTCCGTGGTCTTTCAGTTCATTGCCAAAATAGTATAAATCACGCGGAGAGAATTCCTCCCCTGCCTGTTCGCGTTTACGATAAATCTTTAGATTGCGATCCGTGTATTCCTTATCTTTCTTATGTGTGACTGCCACATCACTATGCAGCAAATGACCGGCCACTTCCAGATATTCATGCACTGCACCGATCCAGCGATAATTCCGATCCCGGCGCACCAGCCGGTTCCGTCTCAGACTATATGCCACTTTTCCCTCCGCCGTAAAGGACAGATGATAATCCATCGTAACACTGTCCACAGCAGGGTCCAGGGAACGCTTCAATTCAATGAGCTTCACACGATCATCCGGTTCAAATACATCATCTGCATCCAGCCATAATATATATTCACTGGTTGCTTGTTCAAAGGCAAAGTTCCGTGCTGCCGCAAAATCATCCACCCACTCAAAATCGATGATGCGTTCCGTATAACGAGCCGCGATCTGGCGCGTCTGGTCCGTCGAACCGGTATCTACGATCACAATCTCGTCAGCGATCCCATTAACCGAGTCCAGACATCTGGCAAGGGAAGCCTCTTCATTTTTCACAATCATACACAGTGAAATACTGATCGATTCCTCTCCGCGTTTGGCTCTGCGATTAAAAGCAGCTACTCCGGGCAATTCCGATAGTCGATAGATGTGGTAGGCCGGATAATGTGTATCCACATATAAACGGAAGCCCAATGCCTGAGCACGGATGCAAAAATGGCGATCTTCTCCCCAGAAAGACACATTTGGAATCTGGTCATAGGAAACCCCGGCCTCCAATACATTCCTGCGAATAAGGGTACACGCCCCAAGTCCCCCCACTTCATAACAGCCCGGGGTACGCAATTGCCTCAGGAATGCATCCGTTTGTGTATCCTCGTCCTCTGCTTCCTCCCCTGTATTGCGTTTGCCTCCCTTGCGAAACAGGGCGTATTCATCCTGCAACCAGACTTGAGGCATTTCCCTTGTGCCCGGCTGCCATCTTGTCCAGAAGATATTGGAGACAATCTCCTTTCTGTTCGATACGAGCTGTTCCAAAGTACGTGGATGAAGAACGAGATCGGAATCAATCAGGAACACGGCATCGTACTTCTGGTCACGGGCATATGCCAAAATACGATTTTTCAGTCCGGCTACTCTCCAGATCTGTTCGTCGCGCCAATAATGCCCACCCTCGTCCTTGTTGTATATTCCTTTTCCCCGATTGGCATCTGCTTCATCTACAATAGGATCCATAAGGTTACCTTCGTGCCGCAGTACAAACTCATGGAGCATATTGGATGCCGCTTCTTCTTCATTATCGTCCACAAACAGATAGTCTGTTGTTACCGTCGTTCGCTCAAGCGATTCCAGGGACTGGAGAAATTCATGGAGTACCGCTGCCGTCTGCCGAACAGGGCTTGCGATAAGGATCTTTTCCTTTGGCTCTTCTTTACCTTTTTCTTTTTCCTTCTTCAAATCTAATATCCTCCTTCCCTTATTCCGACCATTGCAGAAGTCTTGGCTCTGCATCCAAAATGGACTCGTACTGTTCCTTCCAGCCATATCTCGCATCCGGGTCCAGTTCCTGATAGCGTTCATATTTACGAATCCGGTCCTCTGCACGCGCCCAGCCATAATGCTTCACCCGAGGGGAATGACATCCATAGGCAAAATGCTGAATCGTTAGCGGAAAACGGCCGCAGTGCTGCGGAGTTTCCTTCCATTCATAGCTCCATTCCGGGCGGTATCGGACCAGAAATGGCCGATAATACGCATGAGCTTGCCAATATTGGTCTTCACGGTAATGCGTCTCGCTCCACATATCAAACAGCCTGAAATAAATGGCGTCCTCCGTTCCACCCAACAGTTGATCCCGAACAATACCAAAATCCTTTGTCAGAATTTCATCCGCGTCCAGGTTCAAGATCCATTCCGGTCCAGTAGCCACCGTCGTCTCCCACTGCTGCTTGCGTAAACTCACCTCATCTGCAAACAGGGAGGCCGGGTTCACAGTCATTGTAAGCGGAATTCCCTCCAGCATTTCCTGGCATAAAGCGACGGTATGGTCCGTACTTCCGTCGTCAATGATCACTGCACGATCAATCCACGGCCGGTGAGTTTCGAGCGCCTGTCTGAGATACCTGTGCTCCTCATTGCGGACAATCATGGACAAGGTGACATGCGGCCTCGTGGTTTCTTCACGATCTTCCAACTTCCCACCTCCAGGCTGAGTCTGTCACGCGTAATAACTGATGTGATATGAATGATTAATTGGCTGAACCTCTATTAACCTCAATATCTAATCTATGCGCGTCTGGAACAGGGTTATGTCTGGCAGGGAAACCTTCCATGACGTTTAGGAGCCTTCAAAAATACGATATGTCCTCCTTTTCTTGGACAACGACAAAAAGGGCACCCGCTTTCGCAGGTGCCTCGTTAATGCAATATTTCATTGGTTTAATATTTAACTGGATTAATATTGAATGGCCTTAAGTCATTACCTACCGGAAAATATTAATTAACGGTACTCGGCCAAACGGTCATTCAGGGCGCGTGTTTGCCCGTACACATCCTGATACAGCGCGAACAGTCCGTCATACACCTTAACCGTTTCAGGGTTAGGCGTATAGGATTTGGCAGGGCGAATGAACGCTGCTGCACATTCCTGCAAAGATGGGAACCAGCCACAGCCATAAGCTGCCAGCATCGCCGCGCCCATTGCTGGACCCTGCTCACTTTCCAATTTCACAATGGTAGCATTGAAAACATCGGCCTGCATTTGCAGCCAGGCTTCATTTTTCGCACCACCACCAATGGAAATAACTTCATTCACTGTTTTGCCAGCGTTACGCAGAATATCAATGGACTCCCGCAGGGAGAACGTAATGCCCTCCATCACAGCACGTCCAAAATGCTCCAGCTTATGACCGGCATCCATGCCGATAAAGCTGCCACGAATGTTCGCATCCGGATGCGGTGTACGCTCACCAACAATGTAAGGCGTGAACAACAACCCGTTGCTTCCCGCTGGAATTGCATCAATGCCCTGCAAGAGCACATCAAATGATTTGTCCGCAGCAAACGTATCCTTGAACCAGGACAGGCTGTATCCTGCCGCAAGCGTTACCCCCATAATATAGAAGGCATCTTTCTCGCCATGGTTAAAAAAGTGCACTTTGCCTTCGAAATCGAGATCTTTACGCTCTTCATAAGAAAGCACAACCCCGGACGTTCCGATGCTGCACATCGTCTGTCCTTCACTCAGAATGCCTGCGCCAATGGCTCCGCATGCATTGTCCGCACCACCTGCATAAACTTTCGTTGCCGCTGCAAGTCCTGTTTGATCCGCAATCTCAGGCAGTAATGTGCCCACTTCCTCAAATGACTCCACAAGACGTGGACACAAGGAGAGCGGCAGTTCAAAAGCTTCCGCGATTTCCTTGCTCCACTGCTTGCCTGCAACATCCAGCAGCAATGTGCCCGCTGCATCCGAATAATCCATAGCATAATCACCTGTCAGGCGATAACGTACATAGTCCTTCGGCAACAGGTACAAGGCTGCCTGTTGCAGCAATTCCGGCTCGTTCTCCTGTACCCACAGGATTTTCGGCAGGGTAAAACCTTCGAGCGCACGGTTGCGGGCAATGCTTAGCAGTTTGCCATCCAGCACCTTCTCAATGCGTCGGCACTGAGCCGTTGTCCGTGTATCGTTCCACAGAATGGCATTGCGCAGCGGTTTGCCCTCGGCATCCACCAGCACCAATCCATGCATCTGTCCGGAGAAGCTCAGTCCTTCGATTTCCGAAGGATGTACGCCGGACACCTCCAGCAATTTGCGCAGTGAAACGATTGTCTGCTCTACCCAATCCTCGGGATTTTGTTCACTATATCCAGCTTTGGGCTGGTACAGCGGATAAGCCTCGGATGCTTCAAACGCCACTTTCCCTTCACGGTTAACCAGCACCGTTTTCACTGCGCTTGTTCCCAGATCGACACCAATTACGTAACTCATAGATATCCCTCGTTTCTTTCATGGTTGATAAATAGAATTCAATTGAGCATGAAGCCACTCCGTGATCAGAAAACCCTCGGATCGCCGTTACCCCCGGATTTTTCTCATTCCCTTTTCCAAGGAGAAAATCCGGGGATAAATGCGAACACTACCGTTTCCTCGGGTCCTTTCTGCTCACTCCGTTCTGCATGCAAATTATTCATTTGTATCAAAAATTCAAAAACCGCGTTGTGTGTTTAAATCAAAAAACCGTCCCCGCCTTCCCAGGGGAAAGTCGGGGACGGTCCGAATGTCATGCTTGTTCATGCGTTCCGTGGTACAAGCTTAGGCTATGCTGGCGTGCACACTTTGTTATACTCCTGCACAAGCGTCACTACAGGCAAAACGTATGGTTGGTTCACAATCTTCCATACCCAAAGCCTAACCGGTATTAGTCAGCCAGGATGTATTGGTTGAGTTTTGCTCTCAGCAATTCCTGACGTCCGGATTGGTTTTTGCGTGGGCTTTCGTTGTTCAGCGCGTACTCTGCAAGGGAAGCCAGTGTTGCTTTACCTGCAACCACATCGGCACCGATGCCCTCGCTGAAGCTGCTGTAACGTTTTTCGATGAAGTCATCGAATACACGATCTTCAATCAATTTTGCTGCTACTTTCAGACCTTTAGCATACGTATCCATACCCGCGATGTGTGCGAGGAACAGATCGTCTGCTTCGAAGGAACCACGACGTACTTTGGCGTCGAAGTTCACACCACCACGGCCGATACCGCCGTTTTTCAATACTTCGTACATCGTCAATGTAGCATCGTACATATCAACCGGGAACTCATCCGTGTCCCAACCGATCAGCATATCGCCTTGGTTGGCATCGAGGGAACCAAGCATGCCGTTTGTACGGGCAACGCGGATTTCGTGATCAAATGTGTGACCAGCCAATGTAGCATGGTTAGCTTCCAGGTTCAGTTTGAAGTGTTTGTCCAAACCGTATTTTTGCAGGAAGGCAATGGATGTTGCTGCATCATAATCGTATTGGTGCTTAGTTGGCTCTTTCGGTTTAGGCTCGATCAGGAATTGTGCATCAAATCCAATTTCCTTCGCGTAGTCTACTGCCATGTGGAACATACGGGCAATGTTGTCTTGCTCCAGCTGCATGTCTGTGTTGAGCAATGTGTCATAACCTTCACGACCGCCCCAGAACACATAGTTTTCTGCGCCCAGACGTTTACCTACTTCAAGGCCTTTCTTGATTTGCGCTGCAGCATGAGCGTACACATCTGCGTTGCAAGTGGAAGCTGCACCAAACATAAAGCGTGGGTTGGAGAACATGTTCGCTGTATTCCAGAGCAATTTTTTGCCGCTGGATTTCATGTGATCTTCAATCAGGTCAACGATCGTATCAATGTTGCTGTAGAACTCACGCAGGCTGTTGCCTTCTGGTGCGATGTCCACATCGTGGAAACAGAAGAACGGGAGATTCATTTTTTCCAAAAATTCAAATGCCGCTTCCACGCGGACTTTCGCGAGGTCCAGACCGGAGTATTTATCCCAAGAACGAACAGCAGTTTCTGCACCAAACGGGTCACTACCGCCCGCTGTTAATGTATGCCAATAAGCCATGCCGAAACGGAAGTGCTCTTCCATCGATTTGCCGGCTACAACTTCTTCCGGATTATAATGTTTAAAAGAAAATGGATTCGTGGAATCTTTACCTTCGAATGAAATTTTATTAACGGATTCAAAATAGGCCATGGTAAATGCCTCCTCAATAGTTTTGAAAGTAATCGTTTACAACGTTATCCTAACACATCGATTATACTTTGTCTATTGGTTAAACAAAGTAAAAATAAAATTTTTTTTGCGCGTTTGTTTACGCTATAATAGTCGAATAGCTTGTTTACGGATTGCGGGTCTGAACCCTTTTATAGAAGAATAGGAGTGCCTTATAGATATGAAAATTACCGGAGACCAGATGCTGGTCAAAAAAATAAACAAGTCGATCGTCCTGAATACGATTCGGCGTCATGCCCCCCTCTCCCGTGCACGGGTATCCGAGATTACAGGGCTGAATAAAGCAACGGTTTCCAATTTGGTTGCCGACCTGATCAATGATGAGCTTTTGCAGGAAATTGGCCCCGGGGAATCCAGCGGTGGACGTAAACCTCTGATGCTGCTATTTCGCGGTACATCGGGATATGCCGTAGGCTTGGAACTTAGCGTGACCCACTTAAAAGGAGTACTTACCGATCTGGAAGGTCATATTATCACAGAGTACGCCGTGAAGCTGGAACATCATGATGTATCCTCTGTATTTGAACAGTTGAAACTTGCGGCAGAACATCTGATTCATGCAGCCCCTCCCTCCCCTCACGGGATAATTGGCATTGGGATCGGGGTGCCGGGTATGGTGGACGAGGAAGGAACGGTGCTGTTTGCACCCAACCTGGGGTGGGAGAAGGTGCCACTGCGCGCCATGCTGGAAGAAGCGTTCGAGCTGCCTGTCACGATCGATAATGAAGCCAATGCAGGTGCGCATGGAGAATTGAATTTTGGTGCAGGCATCGGTGTACGTCATTTGATCTATATTAGTGCAGGCATCGGGATCGGTTCAGGCATTATGGTGGATGGCGAGCTGTACAAAGGTGCCTGGGGATATGCCGGAGAAACAGGCCATATGTCCATTGAAGCAGAGGGCAGACCTTGTTCCTGTGGCAATCGTGGCTGCTGGGAGTTATATGCTTCGGAGAAAGCTTATGAACACCCGGATCATCAATTGCTTTTGCCGGCACATACGACACGGGAATTGATTGATTATGCACAGCAAGGCCATGAAGATGTATTGAAGCTATACCAGGAAATCGGCCGCAAACTGGGGGTTGGCATCACCAATATCGTCAACAGTTTTAATCCTGAACGCATCATTATCGGCGGCCCTCTTTCTGAAGCAGGACCATGGATTGAAACGGCGCTGAAACAAGTGGTGGAGGAGCGTACGTTGCCCTATCACCGCCGCAGTTTGCAGATAGAATGGGCTGCTCTGGGCAGTCGGTCCACACGTGTGGGTGCCGCTTACTCAGCAATTTCCCAATTTCTAGGTAAAATAAGAGTGTCCGTCTAATAACCGATGAAAATTGACATCATTTTGCCCCATTTCCTCCCTTTTTGTTAAAGAAATCCAGAGGTATAATAGGGTTATGTGATTTTTGTCATGGCGCATGAATGTGCTGTGTTAATTCCGATGACGAAACGGAGTGAAAATTCGTGACCTACGTGGATACTTCAGATATCTCGGCGCAAATGTTTGTCACCGTACTCCTGTTCCTGATCGTGCTTGCGCCGCTGTTCAGCCTTGGCATACTTCGATTGTTTCAGAGCAAAAAGAAGGCTGGTTTCATGTACATGCTGTCAGGCGTACTGGTGTATGTAGTATTTCAGACCTTTATGAGTATCTTTTTTTAGATAAAATATGATTGATTTTAACGTCAAATCCCCTTTTACATCCACAAAAGAGTTCATGAAACATGTGCTCTGTTGTAGCTGTGAAAGGGGATTTTTCATATTGCAAATAAAAGAAGCCTCAGTCCTGATTCGGACTAAGGCTTCTCCAATATATATTCAAACGGCTCGCGCGAACCGGAATAGCTGCATGTGACTTGAACTTACCCTATACAGGGTAAATTAAGCGTCCAGCGCTTTGGCGAATTGAGTTTTGTTCATACCCAGAATGCGGTGTTCACCAATAACAGTCAGAGGTACGGCACGTACGCCCATGTCCCATACTTGTTGTGCGAACTCGTCGCTTGTCTCGATGTTGCGCTCTTCATAAGAGATGCCTTTGTCAGCCAGGAAGCTTTTTACCGATTTGCAGTTTGGGCAGTTGGTTGATGTGTATACAATTACGTTTTCCATGTTTATTCACCTCATATTGTTTTTTATAGACTGATCTATTGATCAAAACAGCTCTTCCCTTACAGGACTACTGCGCTGTGCTCCAAGCTCTCAATATATTTCTCTGTATCCATCGCAGCCATACATCCGCTGCCTGCTGCTGTGATCGCTTGTTTGTAACGGGTATCCTGTACATCACCACAAGCGAATACGCCTGGGATATTGGTTTCGGATGTGCCCGGTGTAGTCAGAATATAACCGTGTTCATCAGTTGTGATCTGTCCGCCCAGGAATCCAGTGTTTGGTGTGTGACCAATCGCTACGAATACACCACTAGCTGGAATGATTTCTTCTTTACCTGTTTCGTTGTTCAGTACTTTCAATCCAGTTACGCCGTTGTCGCCAGCCAGCACTTCCAGAGGAGTACGGTTCAATGCCATCTCCACTTTCTCATTGCTGCGTGCACGATCCTGCATGATTTTGGAGCCACGCAGTTCTTCACGACGGTGCACCAAGGTTACTTTGGAACCGAAACGGGACAGGAAGCTCGCTTCCTCCAGCGCGGAGTCGCCACCGCCAATAACGATGATCTCTTTGTTGCGGAAGAAGAATCCGTCACATGTCGCACAAGTGCTGACACCACGGCCCACATTCGTTTCTTCTCCAGGAATACCAAGGTATTTAGCAGAAGCGCCTGTAGACAGGATCAAGGTTTCGGATACGAGTTCACCCATGCCTTCAACCTGAATTTTGAATGGACGCTCGCTCATATCGATGTTGTTTACCCAGCCTGTACGGAATTCTGCACCGAAGCGTTCTGCTTGTTTGCGCATATTGTCCATCAGTTCAGGACCCATAATGCCGTCAGGGAAACCTGGGAAGTTCTCCACTTCTGTTGTTGTTGTCAGTTGACCACCAGGTTGCGGTCCTTCAATAACGAGTGGGTTCAAGTTGGCACGTGCCAGATAGATTGCTGCTGTCAGCCCTGCAGGGCCTGTTCCAATAATAATTGATTTATACATGTATAGTTCCTCCCCCGGGTTCTGCAAAAAGGTCAGGCACTCCGGCATCAAAAGCAAATGCTTTTGCATACACTAGAACGAAAGCCTACATCATGTCCACATGACCTGCCCGTTATGACAATTAACCTATGCAGAAACGGAATTCTAATTTATAATCATTCTAATCTGTTGTTCATTATGATCTCTTTTATGTACGGTGTCAATGCTCGGCAGCGATTATGAAGAAGTCTTCATCAGGAGGGAAAATGGAAGCATGAACGATGCACTCATTGGCAGCTTTATCTCAGCCATGTCCACCGGCCTTGGGGCTATACCTATTCTATTTATGCGCAAAGTAACCCACCGTCTGCGTGACATTTTGCTTGCCTACGCAGCAGGCATCATGACCTCTGCCTCGGTGTACAATCTCATTCCGGAAGCGCTCGGGCAATCTAATTTGTTTGTACTTGCCCTTGGTATTATGCTGGGCAGCATGGTCCTCCTTGTGCTTGAGATGAAGATTCCACATGTCGATCTGGAAAATCCCGAGAAGATGCCTTTCAAAATTGAAGCCAAAGCCTTCATGATCATTGCAGCCATCACCATGCATAATCTGCCCGAAGGGCTATCGGTAGGTGTCAGTTACGCCAGCAGTGACGCAGGACTTGGCAATCTGATTGCCTTTTCCATCGGATTGCAGAATGCGCCGGAAGGATTCCTGGTCGCCCTCTTCCTGGTCAATCAGAACATCGGTCGCTTCAAGGCGCTCGGTATCGCCACGCTGACGGGCGCAGTTGAAATTGTTACAGCCATGATTGGTTACACACTCAGTAGCCTTGTCTCCGGTCTGGTCCCTTATGGTCTTGCCTTTGCAGCGGGTGCGATGATGTTCATCGTGTACAAGGAACTGATTCCCGAGAGCCACGGCGACGGCAATGCACGGGCGGCAACGGTTTCCTTTTTGCTCGGACTGATCACGATGATTGGCCTGACTGAACTCTTCTAATGGAAAGAACAAAGAACAGCCCTCATATGAACACAAGAATGGACGGCAAAAAAACCTGAAAGCACAGCGGTTCGCTGAACTTCCAGGTTCTTTTTTTGTTCACAAATGAAGATTCAATGAAATAGTTGGAACGATCTGTAAAGGTCGTTGGACGATCACACTCCAGATTTGATAAATCGAATTAATTCGGCATTGAATTTTTCCAATTCATCATAGAACGCCCCGTGACCGCTCTCCTCAAAAGCAATCAATTGAGAACCGGCAATGCCTTTATGCATCTCTTCGGCAAACTCAAATGGGCAAATCTCATCCTTCTTCCCGTGTAAAATAGCTGTAGGTACTTGAATCGAACTCAGGTCACCTCGCAAATCCTCATCCCGCAAGGCAATCGCACTGTTAATTGTACTGTAAGACGAGGCCTCCATACCTAATGCATGGAACCAATCCATAAACGGCTGGCTGTGCTGCTTCGCGAAAAACATGCCGCCAAACGTCTCCAGCAGCTTCGGACGATCTGCGAAGATCGGCTCAATAATCTGCTCGGTGAGCTGCGCTGGAGTCAATCCATACGGATAACCCTCGCGCTGTGTGAACACCGGTGCCGCCGCAGACAATAACGCCAGCTTGGATACACCATGTCCCGCATGACGCGCCATATAATGCACGGCAACCGCTCCACCCATGGAGAAGCCTGCAAGCACCACGTCGGTCAACTCCAGATCATCTATCACGGCACGAACATCGTCCGCCATCCGGTCATAATCATAGCCTGTGGACGGAGCATCCGACTTGCCATAACCTCTGAAATCTATTGCAATGGCACGAATGCCATGATTCGGCAGTACATTTAATTGATATTCGAACATTTTATAATTAACTGGCCAGCCGTGCAAAAAGACAACCGGTGTTCCTTGACCAATATCTTCAACAAATACACTCACATTCGGTTCCACTTGTACGTAACGTCCCATATATCACAGCTCCCTTTATTGTCATGTCGTTGCAGCGGCAAATTGCCGACCTGCATGGTAATGTTTCACTAACAACGTTCCCTAAGTCATTTTCCGTGTGGAACGTTCCTCTGGAATCATCTCTTCGAATCATTACCCGCTGACCCAAGGTTCAAACGCCGTCGTTTGCAGAAGGATTTCGTTATCGCAGCAGTCTTAGTCCATTCAGAATAACCAGAATTGTGCTGCCCTCATGGCCTACCACGCCCAGTGGCAATGCAACTTCTTGAAGGAAGTTACCCGCGATTAGAGCCAGAATTACCGTGATGGCAAAAAACATATTCTGCTTCACCGTCCGCTGGGCCCGGCGAGCCTGCCTGATCACCCAGGCGATTTCTTCAATATTGTCATTCATCAGTACCACATCCGCTACTTCCAGTGCTGTGCCGCTGCCCGATACACCCATGCCCATGCCCACCGTTGCCGCTGCAAGTGCAGGCGCATCATTGACACCATCACCAACCATCAACACTTGCCCATATTGTTCGCGAAGCAGATGCACCTGCTTCACTTTATCTTCGGGTAGCAGACCTGGGTACACCAGGCCCACACCTGTTTCGCGGGCGATCACTGCTGCTGATTCGGGACGATCACCTGTCAGCATAGCCACTTTCACACCCATCGCTTCCAGCTTTTTCACCGCTGCGGCCGCTTGTGGACGCACCGTATCCCTCATGGCGATCAGACCCGCCATTTCCCCGTTGGCTGTTATAGCAGACACGGTCTTGCCTTCTCCCTCAAGTTGGGCACGTATGCCATGCCACACAGTAAGATCATTCATATCAGAAGCACCTAATTGCTTCTCTATTTCATTTACGTTATTTACCTCACTGATATGATGCGCATCCAATTCATCCGTTTTGCCGATTTTCCAGAGCACACCGTCTACTTTCCCCTCAATTCCCCAGCCCGTCAGCGCCTGAACCTGTTCAGCAATTGGGAGGTTGATATCCTCCTTGGTCGCCTGCTCCACAATAGCCCGAGCCAGCGGGTGCACCGAAAGGTTCTCGATCGCTGCTACCGCACCCAACAACTGTGTCCGGTCATATCCATCTGCCGTTATAATATCGGTCACCTGCGGCGTACCCATCGTCAATGTCCCTGTTTTATCAAAAGCAACCACCCGGGTCTGGGCCATGTTCTCCACATGAGCGCCACCCTTGAAGAGAATACCGCGACGCGCACTGCTGGACATCGCTGATAACATGACCGGCATAATGGAAGAAACCAGGGCACAAGGTGAAGCGACAACGAGAAAGACCATTGCTTTGTAAAACGCCTCGTTCCATGTCCAACCTAGCAATAGTGGTGTTCCCGCAATAACCAGCACCGTTACGGCGACAACAATACGGGCGTATATCCCCTCGAATCGCTCTATAAAGCGTTGGGAATCTGGCATTTCCGTCTGCGCCTCTTCCACCAGTTTAATGATTTTGCCAAACAACGATCCTTCAGCGGATTTGGTCACCTCCACATATAGAGCACCTTCGCCGTTCACGGTACCTGCAAATACTTCGTCACCAGCGACTTTGTCTACAGGTATGGATTCGCCTGTAATCGAGGCCTGATTGATAAAAGAGCTGCCCCGGTACACGACACCATCTGCCGGAACCAGTTCGCCTGGTTTGACCAGCAACAGATCACCGGGCTGCAAATCATCGATGGATACAAGATTCATTTTACCGTCCTCAATACGCAGCGCCGTTTCCGGTTTGAGCGCCAGCAGTGATGAAATATCCTTGTGACTGCGCTCCGTCGCATAGCTTTCCAGTGCACCGCTTAACGCAAAAATAAAAATCAGCATGGCGCCTTCATTCCAGTAGCCAATGGCTGCCGCTCCCAGCGACGCTCCAATCATGAGCAGATTCACATCCAGATCGCGATCCTTGACCAGTGTCTCTATGCCTTCTTTGGCCTTGGTCCATCCACCTATGGCATAAGCAACAATATATAGCAGTACGGATAACGGGTTGGACCATGATGCCGTTGCCCAGGCGATAAGCATCAAAAGTCCACTGCCCAGAGCAGCTTGCATTTCCTTGTTACGCAGCATGGCCCGAAAATCCGGTTTGCGCCCCCGGCCCGGACCAGGTGTGTTGGCAGAGCGCTGTTCAGCTTTAGCTTTGGGTTTAATAGGTTGGTGTATCGCTTGCATATGAATCACAATCCTTTCTGATTGTCGGGTTGTGGAGTGCATTTTGCAGCATCCATGTCCCCTGTATTGAAGTCGTATTGAGAATGAGAGCCATTGTTAATGCCCTTAAAATGACACATGCTGCTGCGGGAATCCCGCAGCAGCATGGTTATTTAATGGTTGTCGAATGATTTTCAAATCATTTTGAATGAGAATGATAATCATTTTTGTACTTATGCAATTATTTTTACCCAATACAACTTTTGCTTCATTATATGCCTGTGCTCTGCATTTGTAAATGGGTTTTTCACCTTAGCCGATGTAAAATTAAAAAAAGCCACTCGTCCATAAGGACAAGCGGCTTGTGTGAATTTAATTTATTAACGTTATGAATTAAACACTAACACTTGATTGCTGACTAGCCTTAATGGCTTGCTCCAGATCGTAGAGGATATCCTGAATATTCTCTGTACCTATAGATAGACGAATGAGCTCAGGATTAACACCTGCTGCAGTCTGCTCATCTTCTGTCAGCTGTTGGTGCGTCGTACTTGCCGGATGAATGATCAGTGACTTGGAGTCACCTACGTTAGCAAGGTGAGAGAACAGCTTCACATTTTCAATCAGTTTACGTCCTGCATCCACGCCGCCTTTGATACCAAAGGTCAGAATGGCTCCCTGGCCTTTCGGCAAATACTTCTGTGCCAATTCATAGGAAGGGTGACTCGGCAAACCTGCGTAGCTTACCCATTCCACATCCTCATGTTTCTCCAGATATTGCGCCACAGCCAGTGCATTGCTGCTATGACGTTCTACACGCAAATGCAGCGTCTCCAGTCCTTGAATGAGCAACCATGAATTGAAAGGTGAGATCGTTGCACCCAAGTCGCGCAGCAATTGTACACGAGCTTTGATAATATAAGCAATCGGTCCAACCGCTTCCGTATATACAACACCATGATAGCTGGAATCCGGTTCTGTCAGTCCCGGGAACTTGCCACTCGCTTTCCAGTCGAATTTACCGCTATCTACAATAACTCCACCAATGGAAGTACCGTGACCGCCAATAAATTTGGTAGCCGAATGAACAACAATATCAGCTCCATGCTCGATTGGACGAAGCAGATATGGACTTGGGAATGTATTGTCTACAATCAAAGGAATGCCATGTTCATGGGCGATCGCTGCCACAGCTTCAATATCCAGTACGTTGCCTTGCGGATTACCAATCGTTTCAGCGTACAATGCTTTTGTTTTATCCGTAATCGCCGCCCGGAAATTTTCAGGATCACTGGAATCTACAAACTTTACATCCAAGCCAAGTTTCGGTAGTGTGGTTGAGAACAGATTGTACGTGCCTCCATACAGACTCGCTGCGGAAACAATCTCATCTCCCGCACCTGCGATGTTTAAGAGAGAGAACGTAATCGCTGCCTGACCGGAAGCGGTAGCCAGTGCACCCGCGCCTCCCTCAAGTGCGGCAATACGCTGTTCGAACACATCCGTGGTCGGATTCATCAGACGTGTATAGATATTGCCAAACTCTTTCAATCCAAACAGATTGGCTGCATGCTCCGTATCACGGAATCCGTAGGATGTTGTTTGGTACAACGGTACTGCACGTGCATGGGTAGTCGGATCAATCTCCTGGCCGGCATGGATTGCCAATGTTTCAAATGAAAGCTCACGTTCGTTTGACATAAATCTGTTTCCTCCCTTAACTTATACGTTTGGTAAATCCCTAGTTGTCATGACATGGTGGCGTATGTTTTCCATATTCTCTCACAAGATGTCGCTTTTGAAAAGAAGTATTTCCGATTTTTCCGATAAGAAATATTAATTATGTATTATGAAAACTGCTACATCAAAAAAACCTTTGCTCCCGCAAAGGTTTTTCGGATTTTTTACAACTATCACCTGCTGAACTTCTGCGCGGCTTTATACCGTTTATACCCGAACTCCACTCCATATCTCACGTAAATGCTTGGCCGCCGGGACAGCTTCTTCCGCCGTTACCCCTTCTAGTGAAATATCGATGTGTGGTTTATAGGTTTTCAATAGTTCAAAAAATAACGGATAATCCAGAATGCCTTGACCCGGCACCGGATTGAACTTCTCACCCTGCGCATTGAAAGCCACATCTTTGGCATGAATGACAATGATCCGCTGATACAGCGTTTCCATCACTTCACGCAAGAATGCAGACTGGTCAGCCACATGCTGCTGTTTGATCAGATTACAAGGATCGAACAGCATGCCCAGATTGGATGAAGGAATTTCTTCAAACAGACGGATCATATGTTCACGTGTATGAAGCGTATGAGTAGATACAGGCTCAATCGCCGCATGAACGCCCCACTTTTCCGCCTCTTCCGCCAGTTCCTCTACCGTATCTCGCAGCACCGTCCATGCCTTTTCTTCATATCCGTCCGGATGAGAGTCGCGATACGTATCCAGTCCCCCGGTCTCCGTTGCCACCATGCTGCAACCGAAATCCCGGGCATAACGCAGATGCTCCTTGAATCGTTCAATGTCTGCACGACGTGCCACTGGATCAGGATCAATCGGGTTAATGTAGCAACCCAGTACCGCAATCTTGACTCCACGCTGTGCAAATTGATCTCCGATCTCGTTCGCCAGTCCAGGGCTCAGCTTGCCATTGGCCGAATCCACATCCGACAACGCCTTGGCTAATGCCAGCTGGACCGAATTAAATCCGTTATCCGCGATGGTCTGTGCAAGCTGTGCTGTAGGCTGTTTGCCAAACGTATGCGCAAGAATACCAAGTTTCATGTCACTGCCTCCTTTGCATCGATCGCTGACAGCGTTAACGAGCCATCCAGCCGCCATCCACATTCAGTATGTGACCATTCAAATAATCCGAAGCCGCCGAAGCCAGGAAAACAACCGGACCTTTCAGATCCTCAGGTGTTCCCCAGCGTCCAGCCGGAATCCGTGCCGTGATGTCACGGTACCGATTTTCATCGGCGCGAATCTGAGTCGTATTGTCTGTTTCCATATAGCCTGGTGCAATCCCGTTGATTTGAACACCTTTGCCTGCCCATTCATTTGCGAGTGCTTTCGTTAAACCGGCAACCCCATGTTTACTGGCCGTATATCCTGGCACGTTAATTCCACCCTGATAGGACAACATCGATGCAATGTTAATGATCTTGCCGCTTCCTCGCTCAATCATATGTCTGCCGGCCAACTGGCTCAGGAAAAATACCGTATTCAGGTTAAGACCAATGACATCATGCCAGTCCTGCTGACCATGATCCGCTGCAGGTGTGCGGCGAATAATTCCCGCATTATTGACCAGAATATCAATTCTCCCTTGAAAGGCTAATGCCTTTTCAAACACCCCGGTCAATTCGTCCTCACGGCTCAAATCAGCTTCAATCACATACGCTTTACGTCCGAGAGCCTCAATTGCACGTGCTGTTTCCGATGGATTGGAGTAAGAAACCAGCACAACATCTGCCCCGGCTTCAGCAAGGCCAATCGCCATTCCTTGCCCAAGACCTCCTGATGTACCAGTGACAAGTGCAACTTGTCCGCTTAAATCAAATGGGTTCATGAATGATTCCTCCGCATGGTTATTGGAATGCAAACCGTGTCCTTCAGCCTCGGCAGTTACGCAACCACTGTGGAACTGAAGGTCAGCTCTGATAATCCACTTCGATGCCACTTTGCCTATAAAGGGCTGCTGTCTCCTCATTCAGGCGACTGTCGCTGATGATGCAGTCCAGCTCCGAACATTGTGCAAAAGTCCGAAGGGCAAATTGTCCAAATTTATAATGATCCACGACGCCATAGACCTGCTGAGAAGCTGAGATCATTGCTTTTTTTAGCGGCACCAGATCTCCTGTATATATGGAAAGTCCAAATTCCGGATGAAGTGCCGTCGTTGAGATAAACGCCTTGTGAATGTTGAGACCGGAAATGAAGGCCGCCGTATCGTCTCCCACCAGCATATTACGGACTCTTGCTCCGCCGGGCACAACCAGTCGCACCTGCTCCTTTTTGGTCAGCTCAGCAATAATAAACAGATCATTGGTAACCACGGTAATGGGCTGATTGTCCATACGCTTCGCCATCTCCAACGTAGTGCTTCCGCCGTCCAGCGCAACAATATCTCCTGGGCGGATATAACCAAGGGCTCGCTCGGCAATCTCCGTCTTCTCCGAATGATGCTTTTCCGTAGCCCCACGACTCGTGAGGATGCCGTACTGGTCGTTCTGAGCCAGCATCGCACCCCCATGGACACGTACAAGCAAACCCATGCCTTCCAGCTTATCGAGATCCTCCCGTACGGTCTTGCCTGTCACCTGCAGCAGTTCACTCAGATCACTAACGGTGACTTCCTGCCGCTCCAGCAGAGCCTCCATAATTTTTTCATGTCTTTTCAATGGATTCATCACAGATCAACTTCCTATACATCTTTATTAAGGTGAATAACAAGTTTAACACATAACACTTCGGGTACAGAAAACCTTCCGATCGCTCTTATCCCCAGATTTTTTTGATCCCCTTCTTCAAGGGGAAAATCCGGTGATAAAGGCAAGCTTATGCTTCCGAAGCAGCTTTCTTTTCAGAAAGCTTTTAGCTTCGCTTTTTCAGGTCCTTTCTGTCCCCTCCGTTCTCATGTCTTCTTGAGTTCAACTTAAAAAAGATATTTGTAATTTATTATTTCAGGTCCTTCATCGCCACGCCGTCCATATCCTCGAACGTCTGGTTTTCACCAGCCATTGCCCAGCAGAACGTATAGCTGCTCGTACCGACACCACTGTGAATGGACCAGCTTGGAGAGATGATAGCCTGGCGGTCACGTACAACCAGATGCCGTGTTTCGTTAGGCTCGCCCATCATGTGGAATACGACACCATCTTCCGGCAGGTTCCAGTACAAGTATACTTCGGAACGGCGGTTGTGGGTATGTGCAGGCATGGTATTCCACATGTTGCCCTTGTCGAGTTCCGTAATGCCCATCACCAGCTGACAGCTCTGGATTCCGCCTTCTCCCTGGTGGATATAGCGATAAATCGTCCGTTCATTCGAGCTTTCAATGCTGCCGAGATGGTTCGGCTGAGCTTGATCTTGCGTTGCTTTTACTGTTGGATATGTTTGGTGAGCCGGTGTGGATACAAAATAAAACTGAGCCGGCTGATCCTTGCCGCTGCTCTTGAACACCACTTCTTTTACACCTCTGCCGATGTACAGGCATTCCTTCGCACCAATCTCGTAGCCTTGACCGTCGGCTATCACAGTTCCATGACCTCCAACATTAATGATACCGATTTCACGACGCTCCAGGAAAAAGTTCGTTCCGATATCCTTCAGATTCACTTCAAGTGCGATATCCTTGCTTTGAGGTACAGCCGTTCCTACAATATAACGATCTACATGAGAGTAAACGGTTACCAATTCATCTGTTGCAAACAGTTGCTCCATCAGAAATTCCTCGCGCAGACGGGATGTATCATAGTTTTTCACTTCATTCGGGTGTGCAGCATAACGGTTTTGCATCATTAATCCATTCCTTTCATTAGTCAGATAATGTTCATATAAGTTCATTTTAGTTCATTTTGTATCTTTTGTGTACCTTTTTTTATAAAAAAAGGCTAGCCAGAATTTATTGGCTAACCTCATAATAAAAAAAGCATCTAAACTACGATATTTTTATAATCTATTTGCATTAACTTAATAGAAGAACCTTTCCCTCGATACTCGATTCAGCGGTTGCAATGGCCTGTTTCACATTTGTAAGCTCATACGTCGCACCAATGTTTGCCATCAATAGTCGACCTTCTCGAACTAACTCAATCACTTCATTAAATACCTGTTCCCATCGTTCTTGCGAACATCGCTCTACCCAATGCTTTAACCAAAAGAGTTTAACGTTAACTTGCGTTCCGCGGGTCACCTCATGCCATAACGGTGAGATACCCGAGAGCAGTCCGACGCTTATTACGGTGCCATGCGGTCTTATACAACTCACGAGTTGCTCTCCATCTGCCCCTCCGATGCAGTCGACGGCCGCATTAGCGCCACGCCCCTCCGTTACTTCTGCAATTTTCTCCTGTAGCAACTCTTCCATCGTATTCACGACAGCAGCTGCCCCAAGGCGATATAACTCAGCAGTATGTCGATCATTTCTTGTGAGCGCAATCATACGAAATCCCAGAATCTTCGATAATTGGGCGAAGATTCGCCCGATTGCGGAACCACCGGCATTGACAATCAAGGTATCGCCGTATGTTAGCTTAAGCATATCCGTACATATCAGCCAAGCTGTTATCGGGTTAATGTAGATCTGACTTGCCGATTGATCATTAATATCATCAGGCACAATGATCGCATGTCGATCTAACGTTTTCACCACCTCTTGCCACGTGTTCTCGCCTCTCAACGGCAGGACGCGCCGCCCCAACATTTGATTGGATACTCCCGGCCCTACCGCCTCCACTACCCCAACTCCCTCGAACCCAGGTACAGCTGGCAATGCTGTCCGATGCGGATATGCGCCTCGAACGGGAATCACATCTGAAGGATTAATAGGCCGAGCGCACATCCTCACCGCTAATTCACCGGGGCCAGGGGGCACTAACTCCTTCTCCTCTATGCACAGCACTTCGCTCGGCTCACCGAAGCGATAATAACGTATAACCTTAGTCTTCATTGTTGCATCTCCTAATCATTTTTCTTAAATAAAAATATAACACTAGTGCCCCAATGTTAGGATAAATCAAAGAACCCGACGGGGAAATCCCCGCCAGGCTCAGGAAACTTGCGATGTATTATAACGAATAAATAAGCGCCTCATAAGGAAGCAAATAAACAGTGCCGTTTCTAACCTCACCTGAGGTTGACCGATCCAGATTGCCAATGACCAAGCGGGCATTCGTGGTTCGATCAGCGAAGGAAGCAGGCAGACGATAGGACTGCTCCTGATCCGAATGATTGAGAATGACAAGCCATGTCTCTCCATCCAGACTGCGGCTATATGCATATACATGCTCTTCCCCTGCCGATTGGTCACGATAATCTCCATAGACCATAACCGCGTGTGTTTTACGCAGGGCAATCAGCTGCTGATAATATGCAAATATGGAGTCCTGTGCGGCCAAATCCCGCTCCACATTAATCTCTTCATAGTTGGGATTCACCTGCATCCACGGCTTCCCTTCGGTAAACCCGGCGTGCTTGCTGCTGTCCCACTGCATCGGCGTGCGGGAATTATCCCGGCTCAGCGGCTGAAGACTGTGGAGGACTTCATCCGGCGCACGGCCTTTACCAATTTCCTCCTTATATTTGTTCTTCATTGCAATATCGTGATATTCATCAATGGAAGAGAACCGGACACCCGTCATGCCGATCTCCTCTCCCTGGAATACATACGGTGTTCCCGGAAGAGTATGAATCATGGTCGCCAGTTGTTTGGCCGATTCCACGCGGTATTGCCCATCATTGCCGTACCTCGAAACCTGCCTTGTGTGATCGTGATTGTTCAGGAATTGGGAGTTCCAACCTTCATTACGGAACGCTTCATACCAGCTCTCCTGAATCTCCTTGTACCGTGCCAGATCCCAAGTAGGCATGTCATCCGCCACCTGGAAATGGAATAACGTATGCAGCTCTTTACGATTGTCGCCCACATACAAGAGACCATCCTCAGGTGTGACAAATGGAATCTCTCCTACGGTCATGATGTCATAATGCTGGAGAACCTCCCGGTTCATTTCCTGCAAATATTCATGAATGCCCGGATTATTGCCGAGATAATCAATGTTCTCCGGGTGCTCCGCATCCGGGAAACCTTCCAGCTTCGCGAGCAGATTAATAACATCCATGCGGAAGCCATCAATGCCCTGATCCAGCCAGAAACGCATCATCCGGTATATCTCCTGACGCAGCTCGGGATTTTCCCAATTCAGATCAGGCTGCTCCTTCGCAAAGGAATGGAAATAATATTCTCCCGTCCGCTCGTCGTAGGTCCAGGTCGACGGTTCAAAATAGGAGCGCCAGTTGTTCGGCGGGCTATCCTGTTTCCCCGGCTTCCATATATACCAGTCGCGTTTCGGATTATCGATAGATGAACGTGATTCTTCAAACCATGCATGCTGCTCTGATGTATGATTCACCACCAGGTCCATAATGAGCTTCATGCCCAGTGCATGGACCTTGTCCAGCAACTGCCTGAACTGCTCCATCGTTCCGGCTTTCGCCATGATGCGGTAATAATCCGCTATGTCATATCCGTTATCTTTATCCGGCGATTCATAAATGGGATTAAGCCAGATGACATCTATACCCAGACTTTTAATATAGTCGAGCTTGAGCATCAATCCCTCTAAATCCCCGATGCCGTCCCCATTGGCATCCAGGAAGCTCCGCCAGTAGACCTGATATACCACGGCTTCTTTCCACCATGCCCGGTTCATGCTGCATCTCCCCTTTTCCGCTTAATGGCTATGCTCCTGCAACGTACGCTCCAGGAATGACAGCGTGAGCTGTTTCGTATCCTTCAGCACCACGTCTGCTCCCGAACCTTTAAGTACAGCTTCTTCACCAATACCCACGGCGATCATGCCTGCGGATTTGATAGCCTCAATACCCGCTTGCGCATCCTCGATGCCGATGCAGGCCTTAACGTCAGCACCCACTTCTTCTGCTCCACGCAGGAACAGATCAGGTGCTGGCTTGCCGTGTGGTACGGAATCCGGATGAACCACATAGCGGAACAGTGAGTCCAACTCCAATGCCTTCAGAATTTGAGGAGCATTTTTGCTGGCCGAGGCAATCACCGCAGGAATGCCGGAGGCTTGCAGCTCAAGCAGCAATTCCCGAATTCCAGGGTAAGTATGCTCCGGTGTCAGCGAGTCCAGCAACGAGACGTAATGTTCGTTTTTACGCTGTGCGAATTCTTCCTTTTCCTCAGCCGAAAACGCATCTTCCTTGCCACCCAGACGTAAAATGCGCGCCAGCGACTCTCCGCGGCTAATGCCCTTTAACTGCTCGTTGAACTCCCGATCAAACGGAATATCCAGCGATTCCCCCAGTTTTTTCCACGCCACATAATGGTATTCCGCCGTGTCGGTAATGACACCATCCAAATCAAAAATAACGGCTTGAAGTGCTCCGTTCCCTTTCATTTACCCGTTCCTCCCCATGTTATTGCTCTAGTTGCCATTCAATTCGTTTCTCGTTGCTTTCCCGTCTCTCGCCCTTCCAGTCCAGAACAACCGTCCAGCCCGAAGGGTTCGAAATGCTCGCAACCCGTTTGCCCTCACGGGATTCAAAATGAATATCGAACTCCGCATCGCCTACCATCAGATGCTCCAGACTGCATGTTTTGTTTTCCCATGCCTGCGGCATATCAGGTGATAAGGTTAAACGGCGATGCTGTGCTTCCGGTTGAACGCCGAAGAAATGTCGTACCACAGGTACAGCCAGTGCGTAGATCGTCCACGCCTGCACTACACAGCCGTAGTCCGGGGACATCTCCGAGAATGAACCTGGCACTACACGTGAGAAGCTTTTCCCCATTCGACGCAGTAAATCCAGCGCGTGATCCGGATGCCCGTATGCCGCTTCTGCAACCGCATGCGCTCCGGTAGAGATTGTCATCGTGCCCTGTTGATACATGGCAGCAAGATACGTACCGTATTCACCAATGAAGTCGCGGTTTCGCATCGCTTCCAGCGCACGCTGTGCTTTGTCCTGATCGGCAATTTCTGCTTCCATCGGAGTGACAATGACCCAGTTTTTGTTCAGCAGCCAACCGCGGTCTTTCTGATTCTCTCCTGCATCGGCCAGCAATCCTTCCACGTACTCCCTGTAGTCTGTGATTCCTTGCTTTTCAGCGAGAGAAACCATGTAATCCACCTTCGGTACAATATCGGAAATAGGTGCAACGGCATCTGCATATAGGCTGTCTTTTTCAGACCAATACACATCATTCACCGCGCGTACCGCTTGTTCGGCCAATTTTTGATAGGTCTGGTGCCGCTTCGTTTCACCCAAATAGAGACTCATATGCTCCAGCGCCTGAAGAGCCTTAGCTGTATATACGGCACTATCGATCAGTTCCATATTCAGTCCGGCAATCTCAATGATGCCGTAGCCGGAAGGGAAGAGGTCTCCATCCGGGTCCATCTCACCCAGCAGCCAGTCGATTCCCTGGACACAGTAGTCATAATGCTCGCGCAGAAGTGCATCATCTCCGGTCCACAGGAACATTTCCCATACAAAGGCGATATAGTGTGCCGTCTCCTGTGTGTTGCCGCGATTAGACACGGCTCCTATCGTGGTCACTTCATGCACAAAACGTCCATTGCCGTTCGCTTCCTTGGATTTCTCCAGCAACAAATTGAGCGTATCCCGCACCAGTTGATGGTCTCCTGTAGCAAGTACACCCTGAAGTGCATAGGTACTGTCACAGCCGAACCACCACGGATACGTGGGTCCACCTGCCGTCAATCCGCGACCAATTCCATCTACTTGCTGCACCAGCCACTGATTATTGCTCTTCACCCAGGCAAATTGCTCGTTCAGCTCATCTTCGCCTTCAATGGTCAGTACTGCACGCTGATCCAACTCGTCGTAGAGCTTCTGCTTCTGCTCTTTCAGACTGACGTGGTCACGTTCGATGGTTGCATAAGTCTGCTCACAGGCTTCGCGGGACGACTCCGAACCGGCAACAAATAACCGGAAGCGGAACACATCCTTCTCCTCCAGCGTGCATTCGGTTACAAAAGAAATGCCTGTGCCCTTGCCTGCCGTCAGTTCCGGTCCGTAAATGTCAGGCCCAACTGTCATTTCTGTTCCATGCAGGTCACTTCCAATCATGGCATACCACTCTTGGGCATCATCTTTGACGATGACTTTACGCGAAGAAATAGCTTCTGCCGTTTCACCTGCTCCTGGGATAATTCCGATTTCATCGGAATACCACACTGGACGGAGATCGGTACGTGACAGCAGCTCCAGCTTAAGCCGGGTTGTTCCTTTTCCGTAAGCGCTGATCTCATATTCTGCGACCATGCCTTTTTCATAATCGGGGGCAAACTGACTCCGTTCGATGGATACTGGAATGTGGCTCAATCCGTGATCATAATCGAACCGGCTTCCGCCCCACGACTCGCTGGTGAATCCGTCTGCCCTTGCCCATACGGCAATGTTGCGATCCAGATCGGTTACCTTCAGCCAGAAGCCGTCCAGCAGCTTGATTGGATGCAGCCATACACCGCCCATTTCGTTAGCCATATGATGCCCAAAATCAGGAAAGTATCCGTCCTGGGTACCGCAAATTTTTACATATTCACCTGCGTTATAATACAAATTAAAAGGATGTCTGCTTGTTAATGTGGCCATGGTAGTCCTCCTCTGCGGTTTGGCTTACCGCTCATCTCTTTCATTCATAGGGACAATTAGCCCTTGATTGCAGAAGAGATGGAAATGCCTTCAATAAAGTATTTTTGTGCAACAAAGAATACAATGAGTGGTGGAAGCATAATCAGCATTGTTGCAGCCATTAACATGTTCCATTCCACGTTATACAACCCTTTGAACATGGACAATCCGAGAGCCAGCGTGTACTTTTCACTGGAGTTCAAATAAATGAGCGGTCCCTGGAAGTCATTCCATACGCCCATAAAGGTAAAGATGGAAACAGCGATCAGCGGCGGCATGGACAGCGGCAGCATGATTTTCATAAAAATCTGCATTTTGTTTGCCCCGTCCACGAAAGCGGACTCATCGAGATCACGGGGAATACCGCGCATGAACTGACGGATCAGGAAGATGTTAAACGCTCCGCCCCCGAAAAATGCAGGGATAATGAGTGGTAAAAATGTATCAACCCAGCCGATTTCCTTGAACATGATGAACATCGGGATCATCGTTACCTGTGAAGGCAGCATCATCGTCGCCAGCAGAACCAGGAACAGTGTGCGTTTGCCGCGGAAGTTAAACCGGGCGAAACCATACGCACATAGGGCAGACGAGAATACGGTACCGACTAATACCGGAATCAGAATAATCAGCGTATTTTTCAAAAATGTAAAAAACGGGATGGCCAGAACGGCATTTTTATAGTTGGACCACATCCATACAGCCGGGAAAAAATCATCTTTGAACACCTCGGCAGGTGTTTTAAGAGACGTTGCAAACGTCCATAACAGCGGGATCAGCACGACGGCCGCACCAGCAATAAGAATGAGCATAGAAAATAGTTTCGAGTATACCGGTTTCCGTGTCGTTGCTTGATTCATCATTTGTCCTCCTCTCAATCCTTTTCGTTATCGCCCTGGTAATAGACCCACATCGAAGAACTGCGGATGACCAGCAACGTAAACGCCAGAATGATGATGAACAATACCCAGGACAATGCCGAAGCATAACCCATTTCAAAATCGGTAAAAGCTTTATTGTACAGATACAAGTTATAGAACAAGGTCGAATTAAGCGGTCCCCCGTTGGTCATAACAAATGCTTGTGTAAAATATTGGAACCCGCCAATGATACCCATAATCACGTTGAAGAACACCGTTGGAGAAATCATAGGCAATGTGATGTTGAAAAACCGTTGAAACGGTCCCGCTCCATCCAGATTGGCAGCTTCATACAGCTCTTCGGGAACCCCCTGCAAGCCGGACAAATAAATGATGATTGTGTTGCCGACGCCCCACAATCCCATGACAATCAGTGCGCCCAGCGCATAGCTCGGGTCTTGAAGCCAGGCTGGCCCCTGTACACCGAATAAGGCAAGCGCCCGATTCAGAATCCCATATTCCGGATTGAAAATCATAATCCACATCATCGATGCTGCTACAGCTGGAATGATGGATGGCATGAAATAGATCAATCGGAAAAATTTCATCCCTTTATTCCGCATATTCAGCAGCAAGGCAATCAGCAGTGATGCCACTTGATAGAGCGGTACAGATACCAGAGCGAAAATAAAGGTAACTTTCAACGATTGATAGAACAGCTCATCATGAAACATCGTTTTGAAGTTATCCAGACCGACCCATTCGATCGATTGTACGCCGGTAATAATATCCCATTTGCTAAAAGCCAGCAGCAAGGAAAACAACATTGGACCAATGGTAAAGAGCAACAAGCCTACAAGCCAGGGCAATATGAACCAATACCCGGCACGCTCGGATTTAGAATTACGCATAGCAGCCTCCTTGATGAAGAGGGTGAATCAGCATGGCCGCCGACTCACCCGCATGGTTTTTACTTGATTTTGCTGTCAACGTTCTTCGCAGCTTCATCCAGAGCGCCTTTGACATCCTGTTTGCCAAGCAGCACTTTTTCCAGCGCCTTGGTGAATTCTTCAACAAACACAGGTCCGTTTGTAGAACGCATGGTTACCGGTTTTTTAGCGTAATCCATCATTTCGATGACCGGTTTGTCTGCTACTTCTTTGGCTTTGACTTCGTCCAGTTCTTTCACAGTCGCTGGCAGTACTTTACCGTTCGCAGAACGAAGCTTCTGTGCATCTGTACCCGAGAGCCATTTCACCAGTTCGTAAGCCGCTTCTTTATTTTTACCGGCTGCGTTGATTGCCCAACCCGCACTTGCGATGATGCTTGAACGAGTACCGTCCGTATTTTGTGGAATCAGTGCAGAACCATATTGAACATCGGATTTGTCGAGATCACCTTTGATCCAACGACCTGTAATCATCATAGCGAGCTTGTCTGTCATGAACATCGATGAATCTCCGCCAAGCGTTTCAGAATCCAGTGGCGTCGGGGATACACGGCTATCTCCTTGAGACCAGGAAACATATTTATCCATTGCTGCAATTGTTTTTTCACTGTTCATGTAGCCTTCCGCAGCGGTTCCATCCTCATTTGCGATGTCTGTACCGTAATCCCACAGGTACGTATAGATCGGATATTCCCATTTACCTGCGTTAAATCCGAATTGAGTATATTTATTGCCATCTTTTTTCGTCAGTTTTTGTGCAGTTGCAATCATGTCATCCCAAGTCCATTCATCTGTTGGATAAGGGATTCCAGCTTCATCAAACATGCGTTTGTTGTACCACAGAGCAAGTGGGTTGAAATCTTTAGGCAAGTAGTATTGTTTGCCTTCGATTTTCATATTTTCAATGAGATCCTTTTGGAAAATATCCAGATTAAACGAAGTATCTTTGCTCAAATAATCGTCAAGTGGCTCAATTACACCTTTATCAACGTATTTGTAGTAGTCACCTTCACCAACCAGGAATACGTCTGGAGCCTGACCTGCTGCCAGGGAAGTGGTGAGTTTTGTTCCATAACCTTCACTTGGAATAGGCTCAAACTTCACTTCGATATCCGGGTGTGCAGCATTGAACTCTTCCGCAAGCTTCACTTCATCCGCACCGGAGTTCACATCTCCCCATACGGAGAAGGTGAGTTTTACTTTTTCTCCTTTTCCACCTTCCGCACTGTTGCTTCCACCTGAAGAACACGCGGATAATACGAATACCAAAATCAGCATCATGACCAAACTTGCGGACCCTTTTTTCATTTGAATGACCTCCACATGGATTTATATTAAACCAAGGTTTGAAACCGTTTGCTGAAAGTAACTTGCTGACCGGACAGAAGGAGAGAAATTTCTTCCTCTGCATCACTCTCGATTAGAATACCCTCGGAAGTGATTGTGATATTCAACAGCTGATTTTGCCAGTAGAGCGGGAATTTCAGACTGCTCCATGATTCAGGCAGCTTCGGATCAAGATGAAGATGGCCATCCAACATGCGAACTCCGGCAAATCCCATCACGACACATTCCCATATTCCGCCCAGAGAAGCGGAGTGGATGCCTGCGTCCGAAGAGTGCATATGCGGTCCCAGATCAATCTCGGACGCCCGGCGGAACAGATCGTATGCGAGCGGACGATCACCGAAGTCACTGGCAAGAATACTGTGCGTCGACAGAGACAATGAGGAATCATGCAATGTTTTTTCCTCATAGTAATCGTAGTTGGCACGTTTGATAGCGGGTTCAAATTTATTCTCAAGCAGGAAGAACAGCATCATGATGTCAGCCTGCTTCGAAATTTGCATTTCACCAACTTGATCCAGGTTGTAGTCATTGAAGATGCTGGCCACTTTGGTCTGATTTTTATAAGGGGTAAGATCAATGACTTTCTTCTGCAAGTAAGTATCATCTTGTGGAATAAGTCCTTGTTCATTCGGCCCTGGCAGATACATTTGATCCAGCTTGTTCCACGTTTCCCTAGCAGATGTCAGGTTAAGCTTCGCAGACAATGCTTTGAGCAATTCAGGTTTCTCCTGCTGAAGCTTTTCATAATATTGAATGGCCAGCTCCATATTGAAGTGAGCCATATGATTAGTGAAAGCATTGTTGTCCACATGTTCCTTATACTCATCCGGTCCAACAACCTCATTGATATGATAGCGGCCCTTGGCTTCATCCCACTCCAGGCGGCTGGCCCAGAACGTTGCTGTATCAAAAATGATCTCGTACCCATATTGGTACATGAACGCCTCATCGCCTGTAGACTGAACGTAATGCCAAACGGCATAAGCGATGTCAGAGGTAATATGCTGTTCAATGAAGCCGGACCAGATCTTCGTCTGTTCTCCGGTTACGATATCTACATCTCCCCATACCGGTGTAACTTCGCCATCTTCAATCCAGGCTGCTTCCCACGGATACATGGCTCCTTCGAATCCGTTCTCCTTGGCCTTTCTTCTAGCTCCATCCAACCCCTGATATCGATATTCCAGCAAGGATCTTGCGATCTTGGGATTGCTGTAGATGAAGAATGGCAGGATGAAGATTTCCGTATCCCAAAAGGAATGTCCCTTGTACCCTTCGCCACTTAATCCTTTCGCCCCGATGCCCATGCGATTATCATGTGCAGGTGTCATAATGACGAGGTGATAGATGGCAAAACGGATGGCAAGCTGGTCATATCCGCTTGTGCTTTCCACCTCAATGTTGTACGTGGACCAAGTATCCGCCCAGGCGTTAGCGCTTTCACGAAATAGCTGATCATATCCTTTTTGCGACTCTTGCTTCAGCTCGGTCAACGCCGATTCACGCATTTGCTCCAGTGAATATCCACCGTTGTTGTAAACCAGATCGCGGCTGGTATGCACATTCGAGATTTTTTCCAGTGTTACCGATTGTCCGGCTTCCACGGTCACTGTGCCTTCGATGCCTACCTTGCGGCGTCCCATCGTTTGACGCAATTCCGGCTCAACCTTTGCACCATTCAGCTGCCAGTGGTGTACCGTATTGGTTACAAAATCAACAGCCGATTGTGTCGTCGTTGACGTCATTTGAATATAAGTCTTTTCAAATATCCGTTTTTCGCCTTCCGTGAAATGCTGCGCACCCGAGTTCGTCCATTGTCCATTAATACCGGATGCAATGTGAACACGCGCCTGACCATCCAGTGGCTTGATGCTTACCGATGAACCAACCAGATGACGGTTGCTCAAGGAAACAAAGCGACGGAATTGAAGTTCAAAGCTTTCTCCTGTCGGGCTCTGCCATACCACGTTACGGGTCAGCTCACCGTTCTTGAGGTTCAGTTGACGACTGTAGCTGATCGTTCTTCCTTTTTCCAAGCTGAAGTTTTCCCCGTTCAGGGTGATTGAAAGCTCCGTCACATCTGCTGCATTAGGGAGTTCTGTTACTTCATGCTCATCAAACTTATTGAAAGTTCCAGCTACGAACCAGTTCCGCACCTGTCCAACATAATTCTCGTCCGTTGCAGAGCGAAGTCCCATGTAGCCGTTTCCAAGTGAGAGAACAGCTTCGCCTTTCCCTTGATGAGCCGGATCAAACCCGGTTTCAGTTACCAGCCAGTTACTCCATTCTCCTTGTCCTGCATCGTATTTCAGCAATGTGTATTCCCCCTATGTCTATCTTATGTTGTATTTCCGAAACGTTTTGGATTTGATTGAAAATAATACCGAAACGTTTCGGATTTAATAAAACATTTCGGTGCTCTCTTCATTTGGTTCATTTTGCAATTCCTCGTGAACCGTATTCTCAGCTAAACTCAGCGACCTGGTTTGGCTGTCGAGGATCTCAAAACCAATTCATTTTGCAAAATATTAAATTTGGGGCTGTCTTCCGATCTCAGCATGCCCATAAGCAGGTTTGCAGCTTCATGTCCCAACTGATACATGTTCTGTCCGATGGTGGTGAGTGGTGGTTGAAAATAAGCGGCTGTTGGAATGTCGTCAAATCCCACTACAGACAATTCATCAGGTATCGAAATACCTAATTCATTCGCAGCCTTCATTACACCCAGAGCCATCATGTCGCTTGCACAAAAGATTGCGGTAATTTCCGGATAAGCCCTCAACAACTCTGAAGCTCGCTGTTGTGCTTCTTCTTCCGTGAAATTCCCGTTTACGATCCATTCAGGCCTCAAGCTCAATCCTGCTTTTTGCATTGCATCGGAATATCCTTCATAGCGCTCCTTGGAAACAAAAGCCTCCGGGTAACCGTTCACCATGGCGATCTGCTGATGACCCAAATCAATAAGGTGCTCTACAGCAGTCTGTGCACTTTGTTTGTGATTCGTTGATACAAAACCAACATACTCACTGTGAATGGGGATATCAATCAATACACAAGGAATGTCACTATCCAATACTTCCTGCAAATACGGATCATCCGTCTTCACACCCTGAAGAATGACGCCATCCACCTTTCGTTCCCTGCACAGCTGTGTGTACGTTTTCATCTTTTGCTTTGCTGTATTCGTGCTGAACAAAATCAGATCATAGTCTGAATTGGCAGCGCTATCATTAATACCACAAAGCACTTCGAAAACAAAGTTGTTATCGATGTTTTTGTACGTCATGCCTGATACGAGCAACCCCAGTGTTTTGGTTTCCTTCATGACCAGGCCTCTCGCTAGACCATTCGGACTATAATTCAGCGTTTCGGCGGCTTCTTTAATTAGTTTGCGCGTACTATCGCTGACGTCCGAGTACCCATTCAAAGCTCTGGATACGGTCGTAATCGAAAATCCCGTCATTTGTGATATGTCTTTGATTGTAGCCAATTGCTTTCCTCCAAAACGTTTCGGATTACTTATATGTCTGAGTATACGGATTCGAGAAAAAAAATCAAGAACTTTTTTCGACAATATTCTCGCCTTATTGGGACTTACCTGTCCCTCCCCTTATTTTACCCGCATTCCGTGCAATCCCATAGGTAAAAAAAAGATCCCCCGACTTTTAATAAAGTCGGGAGATCCCTTAAGCTATTACATAAAACTTAATGTGCAACTGCATTGTTCAACATGATCCAGATGGAACCAATAACGATGGTCAACATGATCAACAAACCAAAGATCAAAGCCATTACATTCCAGCGTGGCTTCTCCGATTCACGGATATGCATGAAGAAGAAGAGTTGAACCACAAACTGAAGTCCTGCTGTTACCAGAACGACACTCAGCGTTGCTGTTCTGCCCATCATGTCATTCAGAACCACTACCAAAGGGATAATGGTCAGGACAACGGACAGAATGAAGCCGATGACATAGGACTTGAGTGAACCATGCTGTTCGTGGCCATGGGACTCATGTGAGTTATGCTCTGCCATCTACATCACCCCCATCAGATAGACGATCGACAGGAGGAAAATCCAGACGACGTCCAAGAAGTGCCAGTACAAGCTGATAACGTTGATTTTACCGCGAGTGACATCGGTAATTCCACGTTTTTTCAGTTGCAGCATCAATCCGATCATCCAGATCAGACCGAGCGATACGTGAAGTCCGTGAGTACCCACCAGGGTGAAGAATGCACCAGAAGCTGCACTCGTTGTATAACTGAACCCTTCATGAATCAACTCAATAAACTCTGTTACTTCCAGGGCGATAAAGCTCGCACCCAGAACGGCTGTAACTGCCAGCCAGCTGATCAATTGCTTCACCTTGCCCTGATTCATGGCAAGAACCGCAAGTCCACTTGTAAATGAACTTGTGAGCAAGATAAATGTCTCGGCTATAACGCCAGGCATTTTGATCAATTCAGACAATACAGGTCCGCCCGCCGAATTGTCACGCAACACAATAAAGGTGGCGAACAATACGGAGAACAGGATAACGTCGGAAATCAGGAAGAACCAGAATCCGAGTATTTTTAATTCTTGCGGGTCATGGTGACCATGGTCATGATCATGTGCATGGTCATGACCGTGCTTTGCGGCTGCTTGAGCCATTTATACCGACCCCCTTAACGACGCTTCGGTACGCTTAATTTCGTCAACCGGAATATAATAATCCGTATCGTATGAGAATGAACGAGCGATCATGCAAATCCCTACGCCAGCGAGTCCAAGAATCGCCATCCACAGCCATCCGAATACAAAGCCGAAACCGGCGATAAACCAGAATATAGACATGATGAACGGAATCGCGGAATTTTTAGGCATATGAATTGGCTCAAGCGGCTGTTCAGGTGGATAGATGCCTTTGGCACGACGTTCTTTCTCTTCCCACCACTCATCAATATCATCTCCGCGCGGTGTAATGGCGAAGTTATATTCAGGAGCAGGTGAAGGAATCGACCACTCGAGCGTACGACCACCCCAAGGGTCGCCAGATGCTTTGAGTGTTTTGTATTTCCGAATGCCGTCTGCAATTTGTGCAACCTGGAACAAGAATCCGACACCCATCAGGAATGCCCCGATTGTGGATACAAAGTTCAGCTCCCACCAGCCGGTATCCCAGCCATAGGTACTCAGACGACGTGTCATACCCATCAAACCGACAGCGTACTGCGGCATGAAGCAGACATAGAAACCGATATTCCAAGTCCAGAAAGCCCATTTACCCAGTTTTTCAGGTAGTTGGAATCCAAACATTTTAGGCCACCAGTAGTACAGACCTGCAAAGTATCCGAATACTACACCACCGATCAATACTTGGTGGAAGTGGGCAATCAGGAAGTAACTGTTGTGGAACTGGAAGTCAGCAGGTGCAACGGATAACATAACCCCCGTCATCCCCCCGACGATAAAGCATGGAATAAATGCAAGTGTCCATAGCATCGGGGTATCCATGCGTATCCTTCCCCGGAACATGGTAAACAGCCAGTTAAAGATCTTAACCCCTGTTGGTATGGCAATCAACATCGTGGTAACGGCGAAGAATGCATTAACGTCTGCTCCCGAGCCCATCGTGAAGAAGTGATGCGCCCATGTAAAGAAGGACAGGAAGCTAATAATTAGCATCGCAAATACCATTGATTTGTAACCAAACAATTTTTTCTTCGAGAATGTACTTACAATCTCGGAGAACACACCGAATGCCGGCAAGACAACGATATATACCTCAGGGTGACCCCACATCCAGATCAAGTTGATATACATCATCGGATTACCGCCCAGATCAAGTGTGAAGAAATGCGCCCCCGCAAACCTGTCGAGGAAGAGCAATGCAAGTGTCACTGTCAAGATTGGGAATGCAAACAGAATGATAATACAAGTGGAGAATACCGACCATGTAAACATCGGCATTTTCATCCATTTCATGCCTGGCGCACGCATTTTAATGATGGTAACCAGGAAGTTGATACCGGTAGCCAGGGACCCGATACCCGAAATCTGAATACCCCATATATAGAAGTTTTGTCCCACCCCCGGGCTATGCGATAGCTCCGATAAAGGCGGATAACTGAGCCAGCCTGCGTCCGGTGAACCACCGATAACGAAAGACAGGTTGAACAACATTGCTCCCAGGAAGAATAACCAGAAGCTTAGTGCATTCAGGAACGGGAACGCAACGTCCCTTGCCCCGATTTGAAGCGGTACAATAACATTAAATAAACCGAACATAAACGGCATCGCCATGAACAGGATCATGATCGTACCGTGAGTCGTAAAGACCTGATTATAATGCTCGGGATGTAAGAAATCCATGTTAGGCATAGCTAGCTGAAGACGCATCATGAGTGCATCCACACCACCACGGAAGAGCATGATGATGGAAGCAATAATATACATAATACCGATCTTTTTGTGATCGACGGTAGTTAACCAGTTACGCCAGAGCCAGCCCCATTTTTTGAAATAAGTCAGCACCGCTACGATGGTAATCATCGTAATCCCGATCGCCACGTCCGCACCATAAATCAGCGGATCACCGGTAACGAAAAACTCCGATGCAAACTCCTTAAGTCTCTCTAACATTGGGGGCCTCCTTTCGAATCTTTAGTTAGCACTCTTGTCCACGTCTTGCGTAGTAATCTCTTTGGCACCTGAAGCTTCACCGTGCTTGCTGTGAGCACTTTGACCGTCAACAACATACTTGGTCACGATGTCTTGGAACAGTCCTTCAGGGAAGGAAGAATAATAAGCTACATTGCTTGTTCCCGGTTCGGCCAATGTTTTATACGTTTCTTGCGTCAGCGGTTGGGATTGTCGCTTCACTTCATTCACCCATTTGTCGAAGTCTTCCTCCGATGTAGCATTGACATCAAAACGCATTTGGGCGAAATGTTCTCCGGTAAAGTTGGCACCTGAACCCCAATATTGACCTTCATGATCAGCTTGCAAGTACAAGGTCATCGCCATACCCGACATTGTATAAATCTGTCCACCAAGCTGCGGAATCCAGAACGAGTTCATCGGAGAATCCGCGGTGAGCTCAAATTTTACGGGCCGGTCTGCCGGGATATTCAACGTGTTGACCGTTGCAATACCTTGCTCCGGATACATAAACAACCATTTCCAGTCCAGTGAAGATACTTGAATGGTCACCGGTGCTTTCTCGGAAGCCAATGGCTTCGAAGGTTCCAGATCATAGGTGTAGCGAATGGTTACAATCGCCAGCAACCCAATAATGATAATCGGAACGGTCCACCAGATAGCCTCCGCTTTAGTGCTATGAGACCAGTTAGGCTCATATGCAGATTTATTGTCCGGTTTGTCGCGGTAACGCCATACAATTACAGCAGACAAAATCAATACAGGCACAATAACGACTGCACACAGAATTGTCGAAATGACAATCAAATCTCTCTGCGAAGCGCCAATAGGCCCTTTCGGATCCAGAACAACGTACTGCCCGCCTGCCAGCATTGGCCAGACAATCAATGCAATTGTAACCAACGTCAGGACAACCGGAATGATTATCCGAATTAGCGACCTAGGTTTCTTGTTCATCTTGATCCCCTCTCCTTAAATTCGCTCATACTGAAAAAACAGTATACTACTCTCTTCCTTCTAAAGATATCAGAAATGAGCAACTTTTTTGTTCATGTTAACAAATTTGTCGATTTTGCACCTTAAATGTGTGAATTTTTTCTCACAAATCACTTGCATACTTGATATTTCCTCATTGTAATCTTTACACTTCAAGTCACAAAGTAAAACCCTTTGCAGTCCCGTTGAATAGTATCAACGAATCCGCAAAGGGCTTTATTGACTGGGATTCCGGGTACTCATCCAGTCTTATTATGAACGAATTAACGCAAGATTATTTAATCGGCGCCTTCGTCTTCCCGGCGTGTATGAACTAGTCCAATCGATTTGGCAATTACATAAATAAATACACTACCCACCAAGAAACCGATACCCACCATTAATCCGAGGTTGCGATCATTAAAATCATTCAGGTTAATCAGGCACATGATTACTCCCGTAATGAGGGCAATCCAAGCCAGAACTGTCATCGTTAACACTGCACGCCGCATATTTTTATCTTTGCGCTCCAATTGGCTTACCATTGCTGTCTTCGATGCCATAGTAAACACTTCCTTTTCCCTTTTTGTAAGTGCTTTCCTTATACCAATATACCACATCAGTATGATTTTTAGTCAACAAATGTTCAAATTTATTTCGCAATTTGGACACTTTATTTATACTTTAACTGTTGACAAGAACCAGATCACTTCTTCTTACTTCTTATAACCCAAAAAGGCTCTTCTCATAACATGAAACAGCTTAGACCTTATGAAACCTTCATGAACATGTGAGTCTTGACTGAATTAAAAATAACCAAAAAAGACGGTGCATCGGATTTCCGATGCATCGCCTTTTTTTCTGATTAGACACGTATGTCCCTGCATTTAACAATTGAACTAACGTTATTACTTAGTTATATCAGGTACAAGACACTTCTTCCGAACATTGAATTTCAGCCTTAAATTCGAGTTTCCAACCAATTATTTTTGATGACATTCTGATACCAGTAAAAGCTCTCTTTAGGTGTTCTGACCAGCGAACGGTAATCGACATGCACAAGACCAAAGCGCATACGGTATCCTTCCGCCCACTCAAAGTTATCCATTAAAGACCAGGCCATGTAGCCTTTCAGATTAATGCCGTCGTTGATTATCCGATGAATTTGGGCCAAATGCTGCTCATAGTATGCAATCCGGCGGTCATCATTGATTTTCCCGTTTTCCAAATCATCATTGATGCAAGCACCATTTTCTGTGATGTAGACATCCACATTTCCGTATTTTTGCAAATAATGCATGAACTCATACAGTCCGCGTGATTCCACAGGCCAGCCAATATCAGTCTTGGTAAGTCCCATATCCACCTCTTCGGATTGCAATGCACCTGCCTCTGGATTGAAACGATTGATTCCCATGGTGTAATAGTTAATGCCCAGCAAATCAATAGGTTGCGAGATGATTTCCATATCGCCTTCCTGAATGGGCACGGTAGCGCCAGCTTCTGCGAACCAGTCCACCATAAATTGTGGATACGCTCCTTTGTATATCGGGTCTAGGAACCAATCCGTATTCAGAGCAATCGCCCGATCACAAGCGGCTTGATCTTCTGGAGATTTACTGTAAGGCTCAGCCCAGCATACATTAGGTGCAATACCAATCTGTCCTGTTGTACCCAAGCGACGGAACGATTGAACAGCTTTACCATGAGCAACCAGCAGTCCATGAGCAACATTAATGGATGTTTGCAGGTCCTTATTTCCTGGTGCATGAATGCCAAGCAGGTTGGACAGAAATGCAATACACCATGGTTCATTGAAAGTCAGCCAAAAATTGATTTTACCGGAAAACTCCTTGAAGATGACTTCAGCATATTTTACAAATGCATCCACCGTTCTGCGGTTGCCCCAACCTCCGATATCCTCAAGTGTCTGGGGCAAGTCCCAATGATAAAGCGTACAGAAAGGTTCGATTCCTGCTTCAAGCAGCTTATCAACAAATCGATGATAGAAGTCCAATCCTTCCCGATTGATCTCGCCATCTCCATCAGGAATAATACGCGGCCAGGCGATGGAGAAACGGTAGGTGTTGATCCCAAGCTTTTTCATCAGCTCGATGTCTTCTTCGTAACGGTGGTAGCTATCACAAGCCACATCACCATTGTCTCCATTGAATACTTTGCCGGGCGTACGGGCAAACGTATCCCAAATGGAGACACCGCGTCCTCCTTCGTGCGCTGCACCTTCTATTTGATAGGAAGCTGTTGCTGTTCCCCAGCGGAAATCTTGTGGAAATTGAAAAATCGTCATCGTTTACTCCTCCGTCTCATGATGACACGCGGATCGTCTGTCCTGCGGTCATGGTTAAAATAACTACATAATCACCCTGAGGTGTAAGCTGCGCCTTAGCCTGATCGTTTCCTTCCACACGCAGTGGATATGCGCTCCGAAGGGTTACCGAGCCACCGTGATCCGCCTTAATTTCGGCGCTTGAGACTCTGCCGCCTGTCCACTCGATTGCCACCGTATATGCACCTCGTGCCCGAAGGCCTTTCACACTGCCATTCGCCCAGTTCTCAGGCAATGCTGGCAGCAGATGTAATTCGCCCAAATGGCTTTGTAACAGCATCTCGGCAATACCGGCAGTGCCACCAAAGTTGCCATCGATCTGGAACGGCGGATGATCATCGAACAGGTTAGGATGCGTGGATCGAGCCAGCAGTGTACGGACAAACTGATGTGCGAGTGTACTATCCAGCAGCCTCGCATACAGATTGATCAACCAGGCACAGCTCCAACCTGTATGCCCGCCACCTTGTGAGATACGACGATCTAATGACACTCGCGCTGCTTCCACCAGTTCCGGCGTATCCAGTCGGTTGATCTGCTCCCCCGGATACAGACCATACAGATGGGAGACGTGACGATGCCCCGGTTCGGATTCGGCAAAATCCTTAAACCATTCCTGAAGCTGCCCCTCGCTTCCGATCTTGAATGGATAGAGCTTGCTGCGTGCCTCGCTCCACTCATTCGCCAGCTGCTGATCCACATCCAGCTGTTCGCTTGCCTCAATGCATCGATCGAACAGCTCACGAATCAATGTCATATCCATCGTCGAAGCCATGGAGATGCTGCGAGCTTCACCTTCCTCGGTGAGAAACTTGTTCTCTGGAGAAGTTGATGGGGCGGTAACCAAATACCCGTCTGGTCCCTCTACCAGCCAGTCGAGACAGAAGAGTGCCGCTTCCTTCATAATTGGATACGCGCGATCCGCAAGAAATTGCTGATCACGGGTAAACAGGTAATGCTCCCATAGATGTGAAGTCAACCACACACCGCCCATTGGCCAGAACGCCCAACTTGCGTCTCCGCCTGTAGGCGTGGATGTCCTCCAAATATCCACATTATGATGGGCTGTCCAGCCGCGCGCTCCGTACAAAATGCGTGCTGTCCTTCTCCCTGTATCGCTTAGATCCTCCAACAAACCAAACAGTGGCTCATGGCATTCACTCAGATTGCATACTTCTGCCGGCCAGTAATTCATCTCGGTATTGATATTAATCGTGTAATCACTGTGCCAAGGCGGCTCCACCTGCTGATTCCAGATTCCCTGCAGATTGGCTGGCTGGCTCCCTTTACGCGAACTACCCATTAATAGATATCTGCCATATTGAAAATAGAGGGCTTCCAAGCCGGGATCATTAGCTCCATCCTGGTAAGCTTGCAGCCGCTCATCTGTAGGCAATGCTTCATTCGCTGATGTGCCGAGATCAATGGTAACGCGTGAGAATAAGGAAGCATGGTCCATCACATGCCGCTCTCGAAGAGCCTTCATGCCATGAGCCATCGCCTTGGTGATTACCTCCTTGCACTCCTGATCCAGAAGCAAACCATCCTTAACAGGCGCCACATCATAGCCTTCAAAGGCGGTCGCCGCTGCCAGATAAAATACAACCTGATCGGCTCCCTGAATAAGAATTCTCCCGTTCGTAACCGATACCTTGGCATGCTTTCCCGTCGCAGTTGCGACCAATCGCACAGCATAAGCCGTTCCCCGCTCTTCTTCGTAGATGACAGACTCGGGATGGTCCCTGAAATAATTCGATTCAACATGACTCGGGCAGCGACTCAACAAAGTAAGTGCATTGCCCGAAGCCTGAACATGATAGGGATGTGGACTGTCCAACGTAACACTGACGTTTACAGATCCCTCACGATCAGCAGTGATGGTACAGACCATGAGATCATCCGGCGTACTAGCATATACTTCACGTACATAATAAATGCCTTTATATGAATACTTCGTCGTTGTAATGCCGGTGTGGAGATTAAGCTCCCGCTCAAATTCATCGTACGAATTCCCATCCAGTTCAGTGTGCTGCAACTTAAAATGACCCATTGGCTGATAGGCTTCCACATCACGCCCCAGCATTTCGCGGTTCAGCAATTGTTCAGCTTCGCTATATTGCCCGGACATAATCAGTTCACGGGTCTGCTTCAGATACCGCTGACTGCTGTACTGAATGGTGTCGCGCGGAAATCCGGACCACAATGTATCTTCATTTAGCTGGATTTGTTCCTCCGAAGCTCCGCCGTATACCATACCTCCAAGGCGACCATTGCCGATAGGCAACGCCTCTTCCCAGCGAGTAGCGGGCTGACGATACCACAGACGATTTTCTTTTGTTCTCTCATTAAATGGGGACATAGATAACTCCTGTTCATGAATCAGCTATTTTTCAATTATTACTAAAACGTTTTCGGAACTACTAAATAACGACTATAAATAATGTTTTACTTGCTCCCAACCCGTTTACCTGCAAGGCTAAATCGTCGTTAATCTGAAAGTGCTTACAGTAAGAAAATTATATTTGATTTCGAAATTTGCGTCAATGTTAAACATCACATGGTCAGCAAAAAAAAGACCCTATCTGAGGGCCTTTTTTGTTTAGCGCTTATTCACTTAAACTTACGTTATTTTACGTCTTTACCTGTCCACAGGGAAACACGATCCTTAACCCAAACGGTATACTGTTTCTCCATTTCGACTGCACCGGCTTTATCCAACTCGGCGAGGAAATCATCGTATACTTTATCAAAGTTCGCAGTTGTTGTCAGAACAGCTTCAGGAATACGTTTGCGTACAATATCCTGTGTTTTCTGGAACGTTACGCTGTAATCTGTACCTGAAGGTACTGGCATGTTGTATGCTGCGCCCCAGTCTTTCAGCTTCAGATCATCCTCAGAAGGATAGAAGTCTTTCCATGTTGTAATGCCATATGCTTTCAACGTTTCTTTCTCTGCCGCAGTATAACCAGCCTGGATCTGCTCAGGGAAGTTCGTTGTATAATAGTTATCTGTGGAATCTTTCACACCATCACCGTATCGCGCACTAAACACATTATACAGTCCGATTCCTGTTTCTTTGGTGAAGTTAGAGTTGTCATTGGTTTTACGATCCTGGATGTCTTGAGGAATCACCCGTTGACCATCTTCTACATTGTAGTGTTCGCCTTCAATACCCCAGTTTCTCAGCACTTGTCCCTCGTCCGAAGCGAGCCAGTCCATGAATTTGATAATACGAACCGGATCTTTGGCAGAGGTTGTGATCCCGATGCCATATCCGTCAAATCCGGTTGGCTGGAACGTATGGTCCACAATGTCCTTGTTCAAGGATACAGAGAAGTGAGCATATGTGCTGTCATCTTTGCCCGCTGATTTAAGTGCATTTTCAGCTTCTTGGTAGTTCCACTCTTGGTCAATCAGACCGAGTACACGGCCACTTGCAATTTTGGATTTATATTGGTCATCCTTTTGCACAAATGTATCTTTGTCCAGCAATCCTTCATTGTACATATGATTCAACCAGCGGAAATATTCTTTTTCCTCTGGACGCTTGTAATGGAGCGTAGCTTCATAGGTCTCAGGATCGATGTAATATTCTCCATCATCCGGTGCTCCTGTTGCCTGGAATGCCGGGTTCGTTACCGTAATCATAATTTTCCAATCATCTGCATTCAGCGTCAATGGAATGGTCGGCTGTCCGTCAATTGTTGGGTGTTTTTTCACATATTCTTTCAATACATTCTCGTAATCTTCAAGCGTTTTCACTTCAGGGTATCCGAGCTCTTTGAGTACTTTTTGCTGAATTTCAAATCCGCCTGTCGCGTCAAACGCAACATTATCAACACCCATATTTGTTGGGATTGTATAAATGGCCTGATCTTCCGTGCTGTATTTCAGCCGGTTCATCTGGTCCCCGTATATTTTTTTCAAATTAGGAGCATGCTCTTCAATCAGGTCGGTCAGGTCAAGCATCGCGCCTGCATCCACAAGTTTAGACAAGTTACCTTTTGGGAAAACGATATCAGGGTAATCACCGCTGGCAGCCATAAGCGCAATTTTTTGGTCGCCACCATTGTTCACATCATACTCAGCCTCAATCGTAACGCCTGTTTGCTTGGTAATCTCTTTACCGACTGCATCCTGCATCTTGTTCCAGGTTGGACTTGCGTCCGCACCAAAGAATGTAATGGTAACCGGTTCGGTTCCACTGGACTCGGAAGCTTCTTTGCTTCCCGAATTTCCGCAGCCAGCTGTAACAACCATTGCACTTGCGAGCATCAACATTGCAAACGTCTTGGGTGTATTGCCTTTCATTTTGCCTCTCATTGTCTAGTCCCCCTATTATTTATGAAGGTTTTATCTGTATAACAGGCTTTAAGCCTGAGGATACCGCCCGTAAGACACATTTCTGTATGCGCTTACTAAAAAATAAATTTTGTAATCTTCTTTCTCAAAACATAGCTCATAGAAACTCTCCATCAAAATACATAAAACGTTTTCGAAAAAAAATTAAAACGCTTACTGAAAGTGCTTACATAAGATTATATGCTATCCTCCCCCTTTCGTCAACAACAAAAAAGGCCCCTTTTAAGGGACCTATTCTGCTTTGAAAATGATCGTTTATCCTGCCTTATTTTCAGTATTATTTCACGTCTTTACCTGTCCAGAGAGATACACGTTCCTTGATCCAAACGGTATATTGTTTCTCCATCTCTACCGCACCTGCTTTATCAAGTTCAGCCAGGAGATCATCATACACTTTGTCAAAGTTCTCAGGTTTGGCAAGGATGGCTTCAGGAATACGTTTACGGATAATGTCCTGCGTTTTCTGGAACGTTACGTTATAATCCGTATCCGAAGGTACAGGCATGTTATATGCTGCGCCCCAATCTTTCAGCTTCAAGTCGTCTTCAGAAGGATAAAAATCTTTCCACGTTGTAATGCCATAAGCTTTCAATGTTTCCTTCTCTGCCGCAGTATATCCTGCTTGGATCTGCTCAGGGAAGTTCGTGGTATAGTAGTTGCCTGTGGAATCTTTGACACCATCGCCATATCTAGCACTGAAGATGTTGTACATTCCGATACCAGTTTCTTTGGTGAACGCCGAGTTGTCATTAACTTTGCGGTCCTGCACATCAGCAGGGATGACACGGTTGCCATTTTCAACGTTGTAGTGTTGACCTTCAATTCCCCAGTTTCTCAGTACCTGACCTTCATCCGAAGCGAGCCAATCCATGAATTTGATAATCCGTACAGGGTCTTTCGCAGATGTCGAAATTCCGATGCCATATCCATCAAATCCGGTTGGTTGGAAAGTATGATCCACAATATCCTTGTTGAGGGATACAGAGAAGTGAGCGTACGTATTCTCGCCATTGTTAACTGATTTCAAAGCATTCTCAGCTTCACCATAGTTCCATTCCTGGTCAATCAGCCCGAGTACCCGACCACTTGCAATTTTGGATTTGTATTGGTCATCCTTCTGCACAAATGTATCTTTGTCGAGAATGCCTTCATTGTACATTTTGTTCAACCAGCGGAAGTATTCTTTCTCCTCTGGACGTTTGTAGTGCAACATCGCTTCATATGTTTCAGGGTTGATGTAATATTCACCGTCATCTGGTCCACCTGTTGCCTGGAAGGCTGGATTCGTTACTGTAATCATAATCTTCCAGTCATCTGCATTCAGCGTCAGCGGAATGGTTGGCTGTCCGTCAATGGTTGGATGTTTAGCATAATATTCTTTCAAAACTTTCTCATAATCCTCAAGTGTTTTCACTTCTGGGTAGCCAAGTTCTTTCAATACCTTTTGCTGAATCTCAAATCCGCCTGTAGCGTCAAACGCTACATTGTCTACCCCCATGTTCGTTGGGATCGTGTAAATGGACTGGTCTTCCAAACTGTATTTCAGACGGTTCATCTGGTCCCCATAGATTTTCTTCAGGTTTGGTGCATATTTGTCAATCAGATCGGTCAGATCAAGCATCGCGCCTGCATCCACCAGCTTAGACAAGTTACCTTTAGGATAGATAATATCAGGGTAATCACCGCTGGCAGCCATCAAAGGTATCTTCTGATCGCCACCATTATTCACATCATACTCGGCTTCAATTGTAACACCTGTTTGTTTCGTAATTTCTTGGCCGACTGCGTCCTTCATGTTGTTCCAGTTTGGACTTGCGTCAGCACCAAAGAACGTAAAGGTGATTGGACTAGTCGAATCCCCTGTATCCGTTGGTGTCTCTGAAGCCGTAGTTCCTCCTCCGCTACCGCTGCATCCTGCTGTAATGGCAAGAGCGCTGGCTAACAGAAGCATTGCGAATGTTTTTGGTGTTCTGCCCTTCATGTGTAATCCCCCTTATGGATAAAATGAAGCTATCTATTGTAGAACAGGCTGACCTGCACATACCGTAATCGGGTGATTCTGATTGTAAAACGTTTGATTTTATAACATAAAAAGCGTTTTCTAAAAGAGGTGAAAACACACTCGCTCTATTCAGTAATTTGAGGAATCAATCCTTACCCTTTTTGACTGAAGAGAATCGTGTACATGCCTTGATAAACCAACAATGAAAGTGCTTTCATATTTGAATAATAATCCCTCTAAAAGTCCTTGTCAATAGTGAATTTACAAAATTGAAAACGTTTTTCGGAAAACGTTTTAGGTATAAAAAGAACCCAGTTGCCTGGGCCCTTTTTTTTTTGAAAAAACTATTCTGCTGAAACGCATTACTTGCTCTCTTCACCGCTCCACAATTGAACACGGCTTTGCACCAGCTCGGTGTATTGTTTTTCCATGTCCTCTGCTCCGGCTTTATTCAGCTCGGCAATCATCCCATCATAAATGGAATCAAATTTTTCAGGGGAACTGAGGATCGCTTCTGGAATCCGTTTTCGGATAATATCCTGTGTTTTTTGGAAAATAACGTTGTAATCCGAGTCACCGGGAGTCGGCATATTGTACGCTGCTCCCCATGGTTTAACCGGGAACTCATCTTCACTTGGGAACAGATCTTTCCACGTTGTTGCGCCGTATGCTTTGAGTGTCTCTTTCTCCGCATCGGAATAGGCCGCTACAATCTGTTCAGGGAAATTCGTTGTGTAATAGTTATCCGTTGAATCCTTGACACCATCTCCATAGTGACCAGACATATTGGTATAGAGGCCAATACCTGTTTCCTTCTGGAAAACAGCAGCATTGTTTGTCTTTTGATCCAGCACATCGGCAGGAATCACACGTTTGCCATCTTTCACTTCATATTGCTTACCTTCAATACCCCAGTTCATCAACACTTGGCCTTCCTCAGAAGCCAGGTAATCAAAAAATTTAATTGTACGAACCGGGTCCGGATTCGATGTTGTAATCCCTACACCCCATCCAGATACAAAACCAGGGTCCTGGAAGGAATGATCCTTGATATCCTTAGACAGAGTTACCGGGAAGTGTGAATAGGTCGCTTCATCTTTGCCCGCTGCTTTCAATGCGTTCTCCGCATCAGAATAACCCCAATCCTGGTCAATGACGCCCAGTACACGTCCACTTGCAATTTTGGATTTGTATTGATCCGTTTTCTGTACGAAGCTGTCCTGATCAAGCAGTCCTTCTGCGTACATATGGTTCAACCAACGGAAATACTCTTTCTCTTCCGGACGTTTGTAATGCAGACTTGCCTCATAGGTCTCAGGATCAATATAGTACTCACCGTCATCCGGAGCTCCCGTTGCGAAGAATGCGGGATTCGTTACCGTAATCATGATTCTCCAGTCATCCGCGTCCAATGTTAACGGGATTGTTGGCTGACCATCAATCGTTGGATGTTTCTCTTTGTATGCTTTCAGTACATTCTCATAATCTTGGAGTGTACGTACTTCAGGGTATCCCAGCTCTTTCAATACACGCTGCTGAATCCCAAATCCGCCACCTGCGTCAAAATACTGCTGATCTACCGCATAGTACGTAGGGAGCACATAAATCCCTTGATCTTCGTTGCTATATTTCAGCCGGTCCATGTAATTACCATACAGCTTCTTCAGATTGGGAGCATATTGCTCGATAAGATCCGTCAGATCGACCATTGCCCCAGCATCCACGAGCTTGCTCAGTTCTCCTTTGGGTGACACAATATCCGGATAATCTCCGCTTGCTGCCATCAAAGATACTTTATCCTGACCACCACTGACGGCAAACTCACCGTTAAGGGTGACTCCTGTTTTCTCTGTAAGGACTTTACCCACTTCATCCTTCATACCATTCCAGTTCGGACTGGGATCGACGCTAAAAAAGTCAAAAGTAATCGGAGACGTATCACCGCTAGTGTCCTTAAACGACGTTTCGCCGCTGTTTCCTCCACCGCAACCTGCGAGCAAAGACATCGCAAGCACTGGAGCCAGTGCAATCTTCATTTTGTTTCTTGCCATAATGGTAATCCTCCCGTTTCATATGTCTGTCTATCAGGGACTTTTTGCCCCTGTCTATAGCCTCATGAATGCCACTCCGCAGCCCTATACGGTGAAGCGCAGGCCAAATGGCTGCGCTTCGGGCATCCTGATGCTTCTTTTAGTATACGGCCGCTCTATCTATGTGGCGGCCTGTATAAACTTGCTTAAGCTTTTACCGCACCCAGTGTCATACCACCTACAAAATACTTCTGCAGGAATGGATACACGATCAGGATTGGAACCGTAACAACGATTGTAATCGCCATCTTGATGGATTCCGGTGAAATCTGTGTCATCTGCTGAGCCATATCATTGGCATTCCGTCCGGCACCTGAGCCTTGCTGTGTACTTTGCAGTACTTTCATCAGCTCATACTGGAGCGTTGTCAGATGAGCCTTCGAACCATTATACAGGTACGTATCGAACCAGGCATTCCACTGGCCTACAGCCAGGAACAACGCGATGGTTGCAAGTACCGGTTTACAGAGTGGCAAAATGATTTTGTAATAGATCTTAAAGTCATTCGCACCATCCAGTTTCGCAGATTCCTGCAAGGCATACGGCAAGCCGTCAATGAAGGAACGAATGATGAACACGTTAAACGCACTGATCATACCTGGCAATACGTATACCCAGAAAGTACCGATCAGGTTCAAGTCACGCATCAGGATGTACACCGGAATCAGACCACCGGAGAAGTACATTGTAAGAGCGAGTGTAGTGGAAACAAACTTTCTCAACTTAAAGTCCGGACGACTCAGTGTAAATGCAATCATCGAGGAACTGATCAGGCCGAGCAGCGTACCTACAATTGTACGTAGAATGGATACCTGCAAACCTTGCAGCAGTCCTTCATATTGGAAAATGGTTTTGTAGTTCTGCAATGTGAATTCACGAGGCCACAAGTAAATCCCACCACGTACCGTATCCGTCGAGTTATTGAGCGAGATGGCCAGTACGTTCAGGAATGGATATAGAGTTACAATCAGCACCAGGGTCATCGCGAGGATGTTGAATATATCGAACAGCTTATCGCCCCGAGTAGCATTGAATGCTTTGTTCGCCATAATGTCGTCCCCTCCCTACATGATGCTTTCTTTGGTGAATTTTTTGAATAATCCGTTCGCTGTAAACAGAAGGATGATACTCACAACGGAGTTGAATATACCTATGGCGGTACCGTATGAGAATCGTCCCATATTCAAACCGTAATGGAGTGCGTATAGATCAAGGACTTCCGAGTAATCGGTCACCAGACTGTTGCCAAGCAAGAACTGCTTCTCGAAACCGATACTGATCAGATGTCCAATCGACATGATGAAAAGTACGGAAATCGTGGTCCGTATGCCAGGCAGCGTAATGTGCCACATTTGTCTCCAGCGGTTTGCTCCGTCTACCCGGGATGCTTCGTAAAGCTCCTGGTCAATACCGGTAATGGCCGCCAAATAGATAATGGCATTCCAACCAGTTTCCTTCCACATATCTGAAGCGGTTACAATGTACCAGAACAGGTTCCCTTTCGCCATGAATTGGATCGGCTGATCGATAATGTGTAGGTTTACCAAAATGTCGTTGATAATCCCTCCATCGGTGGAGAGCATCTTGGTAATAATCCCTGCCACAACGACCCAGGATACAAAGTGAGGCAGATATGACACCGTTTGCACTGCACGCTTGAAGAACATGCCTCTCATCTCATTCAAGAGAATCGCAAAGAAAATCGGCACGATAAAACCGATAACCAGTCCCATCAAGCTCATTGCGAGCGTATTTCGAAGTACCAGATAGAAGCGATCATCGCTGAATAGCTCTGCAAAGTGTTTAAAACCAACCCACTGTTGATCACCAAACGATCTGGCCGGTTTATAGTTTTGAAAAGCCATCGTCCATCCCCATAGTGGCAGATAGTTAAATACAAAAACCCAAACTACGAATGGCAATGACATGAGATAGAGATACTTTTGCTGTTTCATGCTGTCCCAAATTCTGTTCCGCCGTTTTTGTGTTGACGGATTGGGGCCACTGCTTTTTTTCGCGGAAGCGGATTTTTCTGTTAGCGTTTCCATCTCCGTTCCCCCTCCTCTGATTTATAAAATAATCATACCTGATAGAGCGTTTTCAAAATACCAGCTGGATTTTAGAGAAAATCATATAAAAATTAGATATACCCTTATAAAATCCGATATTATATCTATAAAATTAGTGATAATGACGCTGTCAATTATTAATTAATGAAATTAAAAGGAAATTAAATTTGAAAATGGTAATTTACGAAAACGTTTTATAGAAATCGTTTACTTCCTCTAAAATTAAAAATAAAAAGGACCTAAGAGGTCCTTATGAATTTCCTATAAGTTCGAAAACGTTTTATAACTTCTACATAAGGAGAAGTACCAGACGATGAAGAATCCCCTCTAAAATTATGGGCTACTCCTTTCCGTCTCTCCTGAAGGATCCTTTGACTGCGATCTGGCAAGTTCTCTAGCATGTTTATATGCGGAAGGTGATTCACCAACATACTTCTTGAATTTACTATGGAAGTAATCCACGTTGGCATACCCTACTCTTGCGGCTACCTGGTGCACCTTTAAGCCTTCATCAAGCAGTTCCTTCGCTTTTTCCATCCGAACCTTATCGAGAAACGCATTGAAATATTCCCCGGTATGGTTTTTAAACAGCTTGCCCAGATAACTGCTATTGTAGTTAAATACCTCGGCGAGTACCTCAAGCTTGAGATTTTCGCCGGGATTACGACGGATAAATTCAATCATCTGTTTCAGTACCGTATCCTTGCTGCCTCCACCCATGCGTTGAATAAGCCGGTTCAGGTGTTCAGCGGCCATCACTTTGAGATCCAGCAACGTTAATTGATGGTAAACCTCTGTAATAAGAACGGAATGCTCCTGCATAATGGATTGCATGTGCTGATTGGTTGCTGCAAGTTTGTTAATAGCCAATGAAAACACTTGGGAGAACGCCGTCTTAATCGCCTGTTCTGTCTGGTGATGCGGAATCAGGCGTTCCTCCATCTCGGTCAGCACACGCATCACGGACTCACTGCTCCGAATGTCGAGTGCATAATACAGCTTGTCCGCCAATTCCGCTTCATCCGGATCACCACTTTCTTCCCGCATCGCAATAACAGGTTCTGAAGCACTTTTGCTCTTTTCGCCTTCGTTCCATAACATCACACGTTGTTCCGCAAACAGGAAACGTCCGCCCAGTACACCGTTGGCCTGACTATAGGATTGTGCGATGTCTGCTGTGGAGTTTACAGGTTGACCTGCGGCCGCGTACATATGAATATTCCATTCTCCCAGCAGCCCTTCCAACTCATCATATAAACGCTGCGCAGACAGTACAGTCAAAACAGGTTCTTTACATAACAGTCCCAGTCCAGAATGGAACGAAAACACAATGCCCCGATCTTTCTGGTCAAAAGCTTCCGCCAGTCTGCGTTTCACCACACTACCACGCTGTATATCAGGTTCGGCATGCATCTCCAGCAGTACAACCTGATACTGCGACCAATTCAATCCTAATGCATTCGCTTCCATCGTTTCTGTACCTTCCAGGCTATCAAAAAGCAATGCTTCAATCTGGTGCTCCCGGTAGGCTGTATCCTCACCAGCATGGCGGGCCAGTGTCTCACGCTCCCGTGTCAGCATCAAAGAGATCCGCTCCAGCTCACTAATAATCTCCTCTTCATCCACCGGCTTGAGCAGATACCCATCCACGCCAAAACTGATGGCTTTCTTGGCATAATCAAAATCGGCATATCCACTCAGGATCAGAAAGTGAGAACCTGGATGGTGCTGCCGCACTTCTTCAATGACATCCAGCCCGGTCATGCCTGGCATGCGAATATCAATGATCGTCAGGTCTGGTTCCAGTTCTTCAAAGCGGGTAATGGCCTCGCGCCCGCTCGCAGCTGTACCAATAACCTGAAAGCCGTATTTTTCCCAATCAATGATCGTTGTCAGTCCTTCACGTATACTCGGTTCATCATCTACCAATAACACTTTATACATGCTGGTCTCCTCCTGCTGGCAAGGTGAAAGAAACCTCTGTTCCTTCCCCATACACACTCTTAATCTGTAACCCATATGGCTCGCCGTAGGTCAACGTTAAACGTTGATGTACGTTGCGCATGCCAATCCGGCTTTTCTCCTGCTCTTCCGGCCCACAGATAAACTGCATCACTTCAGCCAGACGCTCCGGCGTAATGCCTGCTCCATCGTCATCGACACACACCTGGACAACATCATCGACCAAACGAATATTTATATTCACACGGACGGTGCCCTCTTTATTTTCCAAACCATGCACAATTGCATTCTCAACCAGAGGTTGAATGATCAAAGGAGGGATGTTCATCTTCTCCACCTCCGGATCAATATGGATCTGGAAAGCAAGTCGGTCCCCGTAACGGAATTTCTGAATTTCCAGATAAGAACGTACCATCTCCAACTCGGCTCTGAATGTCGTTCTGCCACTACCAATCTCAAGACTCTTGCGCATCAGTTTGCCCAGCAGCCTGACGATATTGGCAATCTCTGCCTCGCCTTTGATATGGGCTTTCATGCGGATCGACTCCAGTGCATTAAACAAAAAATGAGGATTGATCTGGCTGGCCATCATTTTCAGTTTAATCTCTTTCTGCGCGATTTCCAATTGATTGTTCTCTTCCGTTGCCTCAACCACTTGAGTCATCAGTTCATTAATGCTCTTCACCATGTAATTGAACTGCCTGGACAGTTGCCCAATCTCATCATTTCCGTCAATGCGGGAAGTAACGTTAAGATCACCCAGTGCAAGCTTATTCAGGTGTTTGCTAAGGCGTAACAATCGGTTCGATGTGAGAAATGAAATGATATATACAAGCAACAATGCAATGACCAGCACAAGCGTAATAAAGAGCATACCGATCATGCTTATGGTATTCGCGTCTTTTACAATATTTTTGGTGGCAAACACGGAAATGATCTTCAGGCTGTTCATGCTCGATCCAGGGCGCAGCTCATCAATGACAATGTTGGACGGCTCCCCCTGAAAATCTGCTTCAATTGTGCCTTTGGCCTGGTTTTGCAGATCTACGCCAAAATCAAGCTCATCCAGCGTTTTACCCACCAGTTCGGTATTTTTGGCTGCAACCACATAACCCTGCTCGTCCGTAATCAACGTCTCGAACGGTTCCTGTCGCAACAATCCATTCAGCTCATCCTGATTGATTACAATCATCAGCACACCCTCGGTCCGATATTCGGCAAAAGGCACTTTACGCACCAGACTGAGCTTGTGCACCGGATTATCTCCCTTGTCAGGAATGTAAAACCAGCCGATGCTCGTTGTTTTCAGCGCCTTCCGGTACCAGTAGCTCTCCTCGGTCTGCTTGTCCACCGGAATAAACTCCAGATTGTTGATCAGCGTTGGATTGGTGGAGTAAAACCGGATGCCCGCAACCTCACGGTACAGACGCTTATATTCCTGAAAATCTTTGTATGCGAGGTAAGCCGAGGTCAGCTCCACAACACTTTGGTACCGTTTGTTCACAATTTCCTTCAGCTCATTGTTGAACATCAGAATGTTGGAAATATCCGTGGGCACACGCAGCAGTGTGGTGGTCTGACTTTTGACTTTGTCCACGTTGTTGATTGTCTGTCCGATGGCATTGTCCAGCGCCTGCTTCCGAAAGTATCCGGTTACAGCAAGTCCAATAATCAGTACCGGAATCATGACGACAAGTACATAGGATATGAGCAATTTATGCTTTAATTTAAGATTGTTGGATGTTCGTATGAGCCTATTAAACATATCTGCACCTTCCGTCTTTTATAAGCGCTTACATCTAAAGGTCAGTACATATTACGCCTGCCCTTCCAATTCATCATACCACATAACAGCAAAAGCCCTGCAAGAGGGCTCGGAAAAAGAGGGCAGATTATGAGCAGTGGACGAGGGTCTGAAATGCCTATATCTCTGGCTGATCATTGGGATCTAAAATGAGCATTGGCAGATCTACCTTTGAAAAAACAACGTGAGTAACTGTCATCGCATACGGTGTCAACTCGGTAATACAAGATTCGATTTCAGACATCCCCGGTGCAGACAGCATCACCATAAAACAGGCTTTGCCTGCTACACGATAAGCAAATTCCGCCCAAGGCAATTGACGGATATAATTAGCAAAACGTTCATGCTCCCCATTTCGCAAAGTCAACTCGATCATACATCGAACCCCACAGCCCAGCTTGGAGCGATCAATATCTGCCCGGTATCCACGTATTATTCCCGTATCTTCCAGCTTGCGTACTCTTTCACTGACCGATGACGGCGAGAGGTTTACCTGCCGGGCCAATTCACGCATGGACAGACGGGCATCGTCGTGTAACAGTCTCAAAATATGATAATCCGTTCGATCCAGATTCATTTGTCTTCCCAGACTCCTTTTTTCAGTGCATATGTTTAAGATTAGCATACAATTTAATTCATTTGCAGTGGAGATGAAACGGATGATTTAGATAGAATTGGTTGTATCAGATTGCATATCCCTCAGAAGGAGTATAACCACGATGCCTATCATTTCATTTTCAACTCATGGGGAAACCCCATTCCAACGTCTGCTCGGCCATCAGCCTTCCGTGATGCAGCACTGGAATGCGCTAGGCGATGCGCTTGCTGGTGACAGCCTTTTATCAGCTCGGCTGAAAGAAGAAGTCAGACGCACCCTTGCTCAGCGTAACGGATGTATGTATTGCCGGGCCAAGGGACAGCCTGACCCAGAACCGGAAGAGGCCGCCATTAGTATGGCGACCGGGCTTGCGGAATTATTTTTACAGACAGGCGGCAATGTGAACTCTGCCGTCTTCCCTGTTCTCCGGGAGCATTTTTCTGATGCACAGCTCAGCGAGCTGTGTGCCTGGATCTGTTTCACCATCGCATCCCAGTGGTTTGGTGCCGCACTGAGGCTTGAACCGGAGAACGACAAAGAGGAGATAAATAGATAGCGGTAGAACGATATATGGGTTCGTTTGGACGCGTTACGGAAAACTTCTCAAAAAAGGCACTCCCATAATTGGAAGTGCCTCTTCAATATATCATTTACCCATGTGCCGTTATGGACGTGGTGTGTCTACCCCGTTCAGAATCAGTTTGGGATGAATATCTGCGCTAAGTGAAGCGGAAACTGCACAATACTTCTCTTCAGCCATTTGGATGGCTTTCCAGATCCGGTAATCCGGGATATCACCGTCTACCTTGAAGATCAGGTCAATGGAAGTAAAACCTTTCGGCATACCTTCACTGCGTGTACCTTGTGCTTCAATCTCGATGGCAGTAATTTTGTCCAGGAAAGCGTCCAGAATCATCGTGATATCGATCCCCATACAACCGCCGAGACCTGCCAGTAACAATTCCATGGGTGTAGCACCCTTGCTGTCACCACCATAGGCAGCTGTGGCATCCATGCCAACCGCGTAGCCAGAGGGTCCTTCGGAAGTAAACGCGCGTTTGCCTTTCCATACCGTTGTTACATTCATGATGTTATCCTTCTTTCTTAAAATTCAGTAATTTGCTGCAAAAATCTGCGTGTCCGTTCCTGGGTTGGATGTTCAAAAAAGGCCTGCGGACTTGCTTCCTCCACAATCGATCCATCCGCCATAAAGACAATTTTGTTAGCCACGTTCCGGGCAAACTTCAACTCATGCGTAACGACCAGCATCGTCATGCCTTCCTGTGCCAGCTCTTTCATGACAGAAAGCACCTCTCCCACCAGTTCGGGATCAAGGGCTGAGGTAGGCTCGTCAAACAGCATCACTTCAGGCTCCATGGCAAGTGCGCGTGCAATCGCTACGCGCTGCTGCTGTCCACCTGACAAACGGGATGGATATGCATCCTGCTTGTCCGACAAGCCGACTCGATCCAGCAGAATCCGGCCGCGTTCGGCCGCTTCGTCCCGCTTCATTTTTTTCACAGTCACGAGTCCTTCCATCACATTGCCAAGCACGGTCTTGTGTGGATACAGATTGAACTGCTGGAATACCATGCCGGTCTGCCGACGGATTTCAAGTACCCGTGCCCGCTGGATTCGCTGCGAATCGGTACTGTCTACTACAACACCATTCACTTCAATCTTGCCGCCAGAGAGTTCCTCCAGGCCGTTCAGACAGCGCAGCAGCGTACTTTTGCCTGATCCACTGGGTCCCAGCAGAACAACAATATCTTTCGCATCGACATGCAGATCTATATTTGTAAGAACTTCATTTTTCCCAAAATGCTTCGTCAGTCCTGTTGTTGTAATCACCGGTTCTCCCCTCCTATCAGTAAGCCCGGGCCAGCCGGCGCTCCACTTGTTCCAGAATGGCCGAGAATCCGATACTCATAATCCAGTAGATCACGCCAATCGCCAGATAAAACGGCATATTCACCGCATATTGTGATACAAGCAATTGTGCTGACCGCAACAACTCGGTAACACCGATCGCCGCCACAAGTGATGTTTCCTTCAGCATGCCGATAAACGTATTACCCATCGGCGGGATGGCAATGCGCACAGCCTGCGGGAAGATAATCCGTCTCATCGCTTGAGCCGGGGTCATTCCCGTTGCGTATGCAGCTTCCGTCTGCCCTTTTGGTACCGCCTGAATCGCTCCGCGGAACGTCTCCGACAGAAACGCACCTGCATTCAGACTCAATCCCAGACATGCTGCCGTGAGCGATCCCAAGGTCACGCCATAATCAACCAATCCGTAATAAATGACGAATAATTGCACCAGCAGCGGGGTTCCCCGCATGATGGATACGTAGAAACGAGCGATCATTCTAAGCCACATCGGTCCTTTCAGACGCGCGATAGCGACGAGCACCCCGATGATAAAAGCAAAAAACATTGAAATTACAGTTACATACAGCGTATAATAAGCCCCCTTCAGAAAGAAGGGGATATTCTCAAATACCAGTTCCATAGATCAAACTTCCCTTCGCCTTGCAGGTTCATTATTGCGCAGGCTCTTCACCAAACCATTTTTTGAAAATGGTATTGTACGTACCATCATCTTTCATGCCTTTGAGAGCGTCATTCAGTGCTGCTACGAGTTCCGGATTGTCTTTGCGCACAGCAATACCTGCCTGGTCACTCTTGATCGGTTCACCTACGGCTTTAATTTTTAATCCGTTGGCATCCACAATGGGTTTCAGTGCATACATGTTGTTAATTGTGGCATCAATCCGTCCAGCATTCAGGTCTTTGAGTGAAGAAATAACATCGTCATAGGTTTTAATCGTGAAGTCGCCCACTTTCGGCAGCACTTCATTACGCAGATACGTTTCATCATTGGTACCAAGGCCTACACCGATCGTTTTTCCTTTAAAATCTTCCAGCTTGGTAATGTCATTGTTATCACTTTTCACAATAATTTTGACTTGATTCGTAATATACGGATCACTGAAATCAAGTACTTTCTTGCGATCATCGGTAATCGTCATCTGGCTGATGATGGCATCCAGCTTTTTGGCTTGCAGACTTGGTGTCAGGCCGGAGAACTCCTGGGATACAAATTCAACCTTAACCCCAAGACGCTTCGCAACCTCACGTGCGATATCTGCATCGTAGCCGTCCATTTCTTTCTTATCGTTCAGGAAGTTGTATGGTGCGTATGTGCCCATCATGCCCACTTTGATGACGCCAGCAGACTTGATCTGCTCCAGTTCATTGTTCGCCTGTGCTCCATTGCTGCTTCCATTGTCCGTAGCTTTACTGCCACAAGCGCTGAGTACCAGCACGGTCATTAGCAGCAGGGCTGTTAAAGTCCAGCCTTTGCGAGATTTCATTCCATATGTTTTATTCATGTCATTAACTTCCTCTCATCCATGTAGTCATGTCTTGTTGAAACTTCTGTTTCCTGTCTTCCTCAACCGCAGTTGTATGCATTATTCCCTGCTGCTCGCTTAATCATGTGAATATTTAATCCAGTTATTGAAAATATAGCTCCAGGGCCAGCACACTTTATGTGCCGAGCAGTCCGTAAAATTCAAAGCTTGCCGCCTCCGCAGCCAGCGTCTTTGCTGACATTGACGAGAACTCGCTGTGCAGCTCCTCCGAGCCAAACAGCCAGCGCGTAATCATGCCTTCAATCATGCTAACCAGCAGCGCAGCACGGAGCGGTACATTCATGGAATCCGGCAGCATTCCCAGTTCAATAGCCCGCTGCATGTTATGGCGAAACGCCTGCTCCACCGCCCCCCGTGTCTCTTCGACCAGCCGGCGTACCGAATCCTCTGACACGATGTCTTTAAGCAGCAACTCCATAAAATAACGATTGTCCGCTGCAAAGGAGAATAAATCGGTAAACAGCCGTTCCGAAGCTCTCACCATATCCTCAACCGATCCGGCATCCTTGCGGTAGCCTTGCCCGATTGCTTCAAGCAGCTCCTCTCTGCCGGTTACCACAATCTCCGAGGCAATGGCTTCCTTACTTTTGAAGTGCCAGTAAAAAGTGCCTTGCGCGACGCCCGCTTCCCGGACGATATCGGAAATTTTTGTCTGATGGTAACCCTGAGTCGCAAAACGTTCCATCGCTATGCGTATTATTTGGTCCCGGCGTTCTTCTCCGGGTTCCAAATGATTGTTTTTAGACATTTGCCTATCCTCCCGATTGATCAGTCAGTCAGTTAATATATATCCTATTGGATAACTAGGTTTTTGTCAATATGGTTTTAAACAATTCATTACAAGCATAAGTTGAAGTTGAGCGCATTTGTGATCATAATAGATGATAGCCTTGTTCTAATGAGCGGGCATTGTCACGCAGGACAGCCTGTATGCTGTCATCTGCATTTCAAGGAGGAAGAGAATTGGACTTTATATCATCGATTATTATGGGCATCATCGAAGGTTTGACTGAGTTTTTGCCCGTGTCCTCGACCGGACACATGATTCTGACTGCCCACTTGCTGGGATTATCGGAGGACAACGAGTCAGTCAAAACGTTTGAGGTGGTTGTGCAGCTCGGAGCTGTACTAGCTGTCGTTGTGCTGTACTGGAACAAATTCATTGATATGTTCCGCTTCACCGGAGGCAAAAGGAGCTACACCTCCCGTCTGAACCTCATACATATCTTTTTGGCGATGGTTCCAGCCGTGGTCATTGGACTTGTATTCCGGGACTGGATCAAGGCGCATCTGTTTGGAGCACAAACGGTGCTGTACAGTCTTGTTATTGGTGGTATCCTGATGATTGTCGCTGAACGTTGGAGCCACCGCAGCGAGCGCATTACAACCCATGATGTAGACGATATTACGTATAAACAGGCATTTGTAGTGGGTCTTTTTCAGATTCTCGCATTATGGCCAGGCTTCTCCCGTTCCGGTTCGACGATCTCAGGCGGTCTGTTCGCAGGGGTAAGCCGGGTAGCTGCAGCGGAATTTACATTCCTGGTATCTGTGCCGATTATGATTGGAGCCACAGGATATGATCTATACAAAAGTATCGATCATCTGAATACCAGCGATTTCCCAATCTTCGCGATTGGATTCATTGCTGCATTTATCGTAGCCATGCTTGCCATCAAGACGTTCCTGTCCATTTTGAAAAAACTGAGTCTGACCGTCTTTGCAGTCTATCGCTTCGTGCTGGCAGCTGTATTCTTTATCATTTTAATGATGTAACCCTATCTTCAAGTCATGTAACAAAAAGCCAATGGCGACCTGTTCCCTTCGGAAACGGGCCGCCATTTTAATTTGCACAACCTCATCAACAATTCGATTTCATTTCTGATCAGTATCCCAGCCCCTCGCCCCGATAACATAAACACCCCCTATCAGCGATAGGAGGCATTTCATATAACTACTGCGATCTAAACAAATTGATTCCGGTTATACCTTGGACTCCAAAGTTTGCAGGTACTCCGAGATTTGAGCAGGCGTTTTTGCCCATTTGCTGTGCAGATGCGCAATTTTCTTGCCGTTCTGGAATACGAGCAGGCTTGGAATGCCGCGTACACCGTTCTCTTCGGCAAACGGCAGGAACTCTTCTGCATCCAGAGCATAGAAAGTTTTATCCGCATGCTGGTCGATAACGTCCCCGATAAAGCGATCCAGGTTTTTGCAATCCGGACACCAGGTTGTGTCAAATTTAATGACGGTCAGTCCGTCAGAATTGATTGTATCGCGATATTGTTGTTCACTTTGAATTCTTTCCATATGTCTTCTCTCCCTTATTTGATTCTTTATGGTTGACCTTCATTGTACCTCGTATAGTTACAATTGAAAATAGGCTGCCAACGTTTAACGGTGCTGCTTGTAGAGATTGGCGGGACTTAGCTCCCGTATTTCGTTAATCTCCGCAGCCGTAAGTGGTGCTGATTCCGAAGCAGCAATATTATGCAACAACTGCTCTCTCGAACTGGCACCTGGCACGACAGCCGCAACAGCGGGATGCGCCAAAGCATAACGAATGGCCGTTTGAGCCATGCTGCGATTGTTCGTAACCAAACGGCTCAGACCTTCACGTATGATGTGCAGCTCCTCAGGAGTATACTCCAAATAACCCTTATCTGCCTTGGCAGCACCAGAATCGGCGAGAACCCCACTTGCTACAGGTCCACGAGCGATAACGCTAATGCCCTTTTGCTCCAATAAAGGCAATACTTCCTCTTCGGCACGGCGATCCGCAACACTGTACTGGTTCATTACGCTGACAATGGAAGCCCTTTGTACATATTCACGAATAACGTTAGGCCGGATGGAGGATATGCCGTAATACCGGATAAGGCCTTCCTGCTTCAGTTCCTCAAAGGCTTCGATCGTCTCTTCGATTGGATCATCCAAAGTGCCGCCATGCAGCTGATACAGATCAATATAATCCGTCTGCAGCCGTTTCAGGCTGTCTCGTACAGCTTGTTTGATATAGACTTTGGATGGGTCCCATGACCAGCCTTCTTTTCCCGGTACGCGACGATTACCAACCTTGGTTGCCACAATGACCTGATCCCGGCGTCCCTGGATGGCCTGGCCCACGATTTCTTCGTTTAATCCTGCATCATACAGGTCAGCGGTATCCAGAAGATTAACGCCACGATCCAATGCTTCATGAATCAAAGCTACGGCAGGTTTCACTTCGGTTCCAAGTGACATGCAGCCCAGCCCAATTTCACCGACCATGAGTTCGGATGAACCCAGACGATTTTTCTTCATATGTTGTACATCCCCTTCCATACGTTCTGCAAGTTTCCATTGTATCATTCTTGCTGGCAAAAATCGCATGTAACATATGAGCACACACAAAAACCCGGGACCATACCAGCTCCGGGCTTCTCATGCTAATGTCTCCTATATCAAAATCTATTTTAAATCACACGTGAACCTTTTTTGCTTCCATAAGACGGTTTTGAAGATGAACTTGAATTTTTCATCAGTCCTGATACCGTACTGAACAGCTTGTCCCTTGCTTCTTTGTTCCTCATCAAGTAAGTCACGCCTGCTCCAATGGCTGTTACAATAATTCCACTTTTTTTAGACATCTGTTGTTCCTCCTTCAGGATTAATGTACATCGTGTCTTGCTTTGAGATTACCCTGTAGGAGAAAAACGAAACGTCAGATGCAATCGCTAAAATTAGAGAATGGCTATTAAAGTGTACAAAGATGGCCCCTGAAAATGAGAATTCAGGAGCCATCTTTGTACGTACTGTGTACGTTGAACTAATCGTTACGAGTATAAACCTTCGCGGTCAGAACGATCTTCCGATCACTATTATCCGATCAATCGGACGGCGGTGCGACATGAGTCATTTCCTCATGTTTGTACGTGGAGCCATCCGCAGTCAGGTAAAAATGCCCGATCGGATGCAGATCTTCATCCAGTTCATAGACCAGCGGAATGCCTGTCGGGATATTAAGTGCCATTACGTCTGCTTCGGACATTTGGTCCAGATGCATGACGAGTGAACGGAGCGTATTGCCGTGCGCGGAGATGAGTACCCTTTTGCCCGCTGACACTACGGGTTTGATCTCTGCATTCCAATACTCCAGCACTCGCTTCGATGTATCCATCAAATTCTCGGTATGCGGGATGGTGCAGCCCAGCCGTTGATACTTGTCCTGATCCTGAACATAACGCTCATCTGTTTCGTCCAGTGCCGGGGGAGATACGCTAACGGAGCGTCTCCACTCCTTTACCTGTTCCTCTCCGTACTTCAGCGCAGTCTGCTGTTTGTTCAGTCCTTGCAATGCCCCATAGTGACGTTCATTCAGCTTCCACGTCTTCGTGATCGGAATCCACATCCGGTCCATCTCATCGAGTGCAATATCCAGTGTTCGAATGGAGCGTTTGAGTACCGAAGCATAAGCGTAATCAAAATCAAAACCCTGTTCCTTCAGGATCTTTCCCGCTTTACGCGCTTCTCCGTATCCATCGGTCGTCAGATCCACATCCGTCCAACCGGTAAAACGGTTCTCTACGTTCCACATACTCTGTCCATGGCGAATCAATACGACTCTGTACATAAGCGTGAATCCTCCTTCCATGAAACCATTACCCGCAAGGCGAGCCGGATATGCCCATGATATGTGAAATTAATTAATAGTATGGTGCCATCATCAGATATACAACTACACCCGTGGAACTCACGTAGAGCCAGATTGGCATCGTCCAGCGAGCAATTTTACGGTGTTTCTTCAATTGATTTGTCCAGCCCCATACCAGAGTGAACAGAGCAAGCGGCACAATAATGGCTGCCAGTATGCTGTGTGTGATCAGAATGAAGAAATAAATGGAACGAATGATGCCTTCTCCGCCGTATTTGGACGTTTCCGGAGACAAATAGTGGAACGACAGATACGTAACGAGAAATAACAGGGTCGTTGAAAATGCAGCAAGAATGAAACGTTTGTGCAATTTTACATTCCGCTTGATAATGGCAATCAAGGCCGCGAGCAGGAAGATGAAGGTGAAGCTGTTGAACACGGCGTTAAACCGCGGCAACACGGTAATGTCAAAGGCCACTTCGCCTTTGTATCCGATCGACGGTGCAAAGAACAACAATAAAATAATGACATTGGCGATAATGGAAATGGTAATAATAAGACCTGCAAAATTTTTATTACTGGTCGGGGCAATCTGATTGGATTGAATGTTCCGTTCCCCTTTGTCCTGTTTGCCCAATGAAAAATCCTCCTCATATCCTAACTTCTATGTTCTATCTCATTATATCTTGCCATTTCTCGACTGTTAAGTGACAACACTCTGAACAAAAAGGCTCGTCAGGTACCCTTAAAATGCCCCCCTAAGGCCATTTTCATTAAAAGCACACCTTCACTGGTTTACCCCATCCTGTATTTGTGGTATAATTAATGCAATTAATCAAATACGCGTTGAACTGGAGGAGCCTGTCACCAAGGGCCCTCCTTGTCTTTTTTAAGGCATAAAGCGGCACTTTTACAAGCGCCGTTTTATGCCTTTTTCTGTTCCAAAAGGCCTGGAATGATGCGCCCTTGGACTGGTAATCCTATAAACGCTACTGCTGGAGAGGAGTACACCTATGGAATTTATTTTGGTTCTTGCACTTATTTTGATTTTCACCAAGTTGGCTGGTGATTTGTCCGTAAGACTCGGTCAGCCGTCGGTTCTGGGCAAATTGATTGTTGGTGTTATTCTTGGTCCCGCTCTGCTTGGTTGGGTACAACAAAGTGATTTCATCCATTACATGGCTGAAATCGGGGTACTGCTGCTTATGTTCATTGCCGGACTCGAAACGGATCTGGAACAATTGAAGAAAAATTGGAAGGCTGCTTTTGCTGTTGCCGTGGGTGGTATCATTTTACCATTCATCGGGGGATATGGAGCTGCCGCTGCTTTTGGCATGTCGCAGACACATGCTTTATTCTTTGGACTGTTGTTCTGTGCCACTTCAGTCAGCATTTCGGTCCAAACGCTCAAAGACATGAATCAGCTCAGCTCCCGTGAGGGTACAACGATTCTTGGAGCAGCTGTCGTCGATGATGTATTGGTTGTAGTCATCCTCGCTGTCATGATGAGTTTGCTCGGAACAGGTGCAACCGATACTTCAATCTCGCTGCTTATTGGCAAGAAGCTGTTATTCTTTGTCGTAATTATCGCTGCCAGCTGGTTCCTTGTTCCACGCATTATGAAGTGGATGGCACCACTGAAGGTCACGGAGACCGTTATTACAGCCGGATTAATCATTTGTTTTGGCTTTTCGTACTTTGCGGAATGGATGGGGGTTGCAGGCATTATCGGGGCATTTGCGGCAGGTATCGCCATCTCCCAAACAAGTTTCAAACATGAGGTCGAAACCAAGCTTGAACCGATCGCATACGGGATTTTTGTCCCGGTATTTTTTGTAAGCATCGGTTTGAACGTGACTTTTGACGGCGTAGGTTCACAGATCTGGTTCATTATCGTCATCAGTCTCATCGCCATTGCGACCAAACTTCTGGGCGGCGGAGCGGGTGCACGACTGACTGGATTTGATCGGGCATCCTCTCTGGCTATTGGTTCGGGGATGATCTCCCGGGGGGAAGTTGCTCTCATTATTGCCTCCACCGGACTTGCTTCCGGCTTGCTCGACGCTGAGTATTTCACCAGCGTAGTCATCATGGTTATCGTTACAACGCTCGTAACGCCACCTTTACTCAAAATTACCTTTGCACGCAAAAAAGGGGAAACTCGTGTTGAAAAAGGGATTGAGGAATCCCATCTAAGCGGGTAATGTCATTAGCTCGTAAGAATGATCGGGGTACGGGTATTGGTGCTGATGTAAGTACTGATGCTGTACAATATAGTTCACAGTACCCCATATTGTTCCTCAGTAAGATGTTGGAGATATACCTGTTACTCAGAACTGAAGTACCACATGAAATAGGGATATTAATGGGCATTAAAAGATATTCATGAGCTGTATCGATGAGTCAATTTTTAAAGTGTTGAATTTATTCGGTCTTTAACGTTATACTTGTTCTTAGAAAATAAACCTAGGTCGTGAAGCACACGCCGCTTTGATACATTTTTCACCTTCGATTTAAGAAGGTCGGAAATGTTCAGAGCGGCTTTTTGCTTTTTATAATATTCGTTCGACGTACATAAGGAGGAAATGATTACGATGAGCAATGGATTTGAACAGGCATATAAGGAATGGATACACTCACTTCTGGAGAAGGAAACTAACCTTAGAGTGCGTTCAAGAATAGAAAATGGACTCGAGCATGGTACTTTGGAATTTCTACGTTCGGTTTGGTTTCCCGTTGTCAGGAACTTCAGCCATTTGCAACCAGAATGGGAGGTTCGGGATTTTCATAACGGCTATCGATATCTTGATCTGGCTTACTTGCCAGGTAACGGGGTTAAGGGTGGAATTGAAATACAAGGATATGGCCCGCACGCCCGTGATCTCGATGTACGTCGGTTTAAAGATTTATGCTGGCGGCATTGTTTGCTGACACTTGATGATTGGACATTTTTGCCGATAGCTTATCTTTCCATAAAAGAGGAACCTAAACGTTGCCAACAGCTGGTACTTTCATTTATGGGGAAATTCGTTACCACGGATACCCCCGCATCTTTAAATTGGCTCGAAGCGGAGTGTATCCGTTATGCCAGACGTCTCTTGCGTCCCTTTACCCCTTCCGAACTGGCAGTCCATTTGCGAATCACCGATCAACATTCTCGCAGAATTCTGCACAGGCTGGTTGAGCAGCATATGCTGCACGTTGTGGGTGGCAGACAACGATATCGATCATATGCCTTACGAACCTGAGACGCTCTATTCCACCAGAATTCGCCATCTCCATCATTTAACGAATTCAAGACACCTTATTTCTGCGAAATTGATTCAATTACAGCCACATATCAAACTTTTTATGGAAATAAGGATGATAGGATTCGTTAGAATTTAAAAAGTATCCTAATCGCATAAATAAGCACATTCCAGTTCGTTAGAATTGATCCAAACTGAAAGGGTACTCGTTAAGCCACTTATGCGCATGCACATACGTTAAACTCGTTCCGCACGCTGCATACTTCGTTCAGTCAGAACTGAATCCGTGCATTCAAGCCCGCTGAGGCAGGCTAAACTAGCGTACATTACAGTTCATAATTATTTAAAGCCCGGCACAAACAAAAAAAGACCACTCCATGTACAAGAGGTCTTTATCCTCGCCTGTTCATAACAGGCTGTCCCATTTTAAGTTAACACACCTACGTAAAAGCCGATCGATATAAAGACAACACACCATATAAACGCCCCAATGCTGGAGACAAGGACGTATCGTCCTATAGCCATGCGGCTGATCCCGGAGAAGCAGCACATCAGATGACGAATGCCTGGAATGAAGTAGCCCAGTATGATAGACCAGTACCCGTATTTCAAAAACCAGGACTCTACCCTGCCCAGCCGTTTGGCATTAACCCCGACCCATTTACCATACTTCTCAACCAGTGGCCGGCCGGCCTTCTTGCCAATGGTGTAACTCAGAAGACCTCCGGTAAACGCTCCACCAAAACTGACAACGATGGACACCGAATAATTCAACACCGAGATGGAGGCGAGATAACCGACAAAGGTCATCATCACCTCATCCGGAATAGGCATGCCAATCACGCCAAGAGCCAGCAGTCCGTAAATTGCGAAATAACCATATTGACCAATAAATTCTCTTGCAAATTCCATACTGACTCGCTCCTTATTTCGGTTCCACAATATCCTTCTCATGGGGGGCTAGCACTTGTTTTAGAGACGGGAATCGGATTTGGCTAACCATTAGACCAGATAATACGATAATGACAAGATAGGCTACACCATGAGTAAAATAAGGACTCCAGAGCGCAAAAAAGGACATAAGACCGCCTGCAAACGTAATCGGCATACCCACAAAACCATGGCTTGCTGTCTTCTGGCAATTGTAACGGGCGAGACGTAATGCTCCACAAACCGGGAATAATGCTGTCAGCGCCATACCCAATGCACTTACCTCATTCATGGAGTTCAAATACAGGATCAGCACGGGTGCGGTCCCGAACGAAACAACATCAGCCAGTGAATCCAGCGCTTTCCCGAATTCACCCTCACAATGCAGCTTGCGGGCTGCAAACCCGTCAAACAGATCAAAGAACATGGCTACCCAGATCATCGTCACGGCAAGTGCAAACTCACCATGGATAGCCATAATGACAGCCAGCATGCCTGAACTTAAGTTGCCCAACGTTAGAATGGACGGTAAAGATTTCATAGACTTGACTCCCCTTCGTACTAAGCATTAGGAAAAACAATATAAAAACGGACTCCGTCCGGCGTGTTCTCCACACCATAACTGCATCCATGCAAATCGAGAATCTGCTTCGCGATGGCCAGGCCAAGCCCGGTTCCCCCCATTTTGCGATTACGCGAGCGTTCCACACGGTAGAATCTTTCCCAGATGTACTGGCGCTCCGCTTCCGAAATCTGCTCACCCTGATTCTCGATGGAGATTCGAACCTGCCCTTCCGGCCTGCTGATCTCAATCATAATATCGGTCTTAGGCACAGCATGACGTATAGCATTCATCATCATATTATAGATGACTTGCTCCAACTTGCTGCGGTCTCCCTCAACGGTCTGCTCGGTGGTAGAGACCAATACAACCTCCAGTTCCTTTTCCTTCAGTTGTGGACCCAGACGTCCGGCAATATCTTCAATCATATCTCCAAGAGCCACTGCATCGGTGTTCAGCTTAATCGCTTGGGATTCCAGCCGTACCAGATCCAGCATCTCTTCGACCATCGTTTCCATTTTGACCGCTTCATCGGCAATGATCTCAATGTAACGCTCACGTTTGCTCTCACTGACCCCATCTTTCAACCCTTCGGAGTACCCTTTGATGATGCTGATTGGCGTTTTGAGCTCATGGGATGCATCGGCGAAAAACTCCCGCTGACGCTGTTCAATCCGCTGCTTCATCTCCATATCGGTGCGCATCTGGCTGTTTGCCTGCCTTAGTTCTTCCAAAGTCTGACCCAGTGTCGTCGAGAGCGCGTTGAGGCTATTCGATAGACTGCCAATCTCGTCATTGCGGCGGATAGGAGATTTCACCGTGAAATCAAGGGTGGACATCTTTTTGGCAACGTGGTTCAGGGCAATCAATGGCTTGGTGACGATTCGGGACAGAAGCAGTGAAAGGAACACAATCAGTACAAAAGCAGTAATACCAAAATACGCATAAAATAGTTGTGTAGCTTCACTCGCCTCCCTCATCTCCTGCAGGGACGTCAGAGAAAAAATGAGCTGCTGCTGGGGACCAGAGCTGTGCACCGGAGCAATGGTAAGCACATTTCGTACACCACTCCAGCTGTCGGTCCATTCCTCATTAATCATTTTTCCATTGGCGAGACTGAGCTGATCTTCCGTAGACAGTGGGAAGCGGCTATCCAGCGCCTGCACGAGCAGACCCTGTCTCTGGCTCCATGTTCCCAGGTTGGGAAGAACAACTTCCTTCAATGTTCCTGACCATTCTTCTACCGGCTCTGTTAACTCCTGAAAATCTTCCGTTCCGCTGACTACGGAGCTCTGATCCTTTATCTTCAGCGGATAGACCATAGGATCATTCATTCCACTTGCAGAGCCTGTAACGGTCAATTGCTGACCATACTTCAAGTGTGAAGCAAGCCATCCTGCGTTCTCACTGTTGATAAACAATGAAAGCGATATATTTACCTGCTTGCCATCCTCTTGCAGAAGTACGATGTGGAATGGGTCATTGACCAGCTTACCTGTATTCGTCAGGATGACCAGATGAGACTGATTCTGCCGCATGAACTTCCCTGTTTCCTTGGCCAGCTGCACATCGTTCCAATGTCCAGTGGAATATTGTTGTTCGAATTTCGTTAATTTTTTCTTAATGCTGCTGATCTTCTGATGCTGGTAAAAGTCCGGGAACCATACCAGTTGGGCAATCACCGTTGTTCCATATAGAAGAAGCAGAAACCCGGCCATGACCAGAAACAGTTTCATCGTTACACCGTTACGTCTCATGCCTCGGCCTCGAATCGATAACCCGTACCGATAACCGTTCGGATACACTTGGCTTCATCCCCAAGTTTGCTGCGAAGCTTTTTGATATGGGTATCCACCACACGCGAATCGCCCTCAAAGTCATATCCCCATACCCGATTAAGTATGGCATCGCGGGACAGAACAATTCCCTGATTGCGGGTTAAATACAACAGCAGGTCATATTCTTTGGGCGCAAGCTCCACTTCGATTCCATCCTTCTCCAGCCGCCGCGCCCAAGGATCAAGTGTGACACATCCAAACCGGATCACACTCTGCTCCTTGCTAACAGCACCCTCTACCCGCTTCATTAATGTCTCTGCACGTGCCACCAGCACACGAGGACTGAATGGCTTCGTTACATAATCATCCACGCCGAGCTGGAAGCCATAAATCTTGTCATCATCTTCCGATCGGGCAGTCAGCATTATAATAGGTACGGTCGACTGGGAACGAATATGCCCACAGAGGGTCCATCCATCCATTTCCGGCATCAGCACATCCAGGATGACCAGATCCACTTCATGCAGTCCCAGCAATTCCAGCGCCTCTCCCCCGTGTTCTGCTTCAATAACGTTCCATTGTTCTTTTATGAAATAATCGGCCACAATCTCACGAATGCGGCTTTCGTCTTCCACCAGAAGCACTGTTCTGACCATGACCGACTCTCCTTTTAGCATTCTCTTGTTAACATAACGATTCCATGTGTCGTCCGTGTGTCCATCCATGTTCTGGAATGAACTCCATCTTATATACGATTAATATATACCAAAAGTTACTAAATTCCATACGTTTTCGCACAAAAAAGAAGCCGCCAACGAGCAATCCCCTGCTCATTGACAGCTACTTCCGGCTGAGACCACGTTTTTTCTCGGCGATTACACACTACATGTGTGCACCGCTTAGTGTTGATTCTCCAGTCGGTGTGCTACATGCAACGTTGGGCCAACAAAGCGGTTCAGCGGGAATCCGCCAGCAATCGCTTTGGTCACGAAGGCTTTGCCTTCACGAACAGCCTCTTTCACGGTAAGACCGCGCGCCAAACCTGCGGTAATTGCCGCAGATGTGGTGCAGCCTGCACCATGTGTATATCCGGAGCCAACAACATCGGCTTCAAACCATTCGTAGTTCGTTCCGTCATAGAGAAGATCCATCGCTTTGCCCGGGTTAATAACGCCTCTGTCCTTGATCAGGACATGTTTCGCCCCATGATCGTGAATGGCAGCTGCTGCAGCTTCCATCTGCTCCTTGGAGCGGATCAGTCCACTTTTCGCGAGCTGTGATGCTTCAAACAGATTCGGGGTAACCAGATCAGCACCCGGCAACAGGAATTCGATCATTGCTTCTGTATTCTCAGGTTGCAGCACTTCGTCCGTACCTTTGCAGACCATTACCGGATCGATAACGATCTGTGGCAGTCCGCTCCGGCGGATGTGCTTCGCAACCAATTCAATGATGTCTACAGAACCCAACATACCCGTCTTCATTGCATCAAAGCCGATACCATCCAGAACGGTGCGCAGTTGAGCCTCGACTACATTTAATTCCACAGGAAAGACCTGGTGATCCCACGTATCAGGCTCCATCGCCACAACAGTAGTCAGCACAGTCATGCCATACACACCAAGCTCCTGAAAAGTTTTCAAATCTGCTTGAATCCCAGCACCGCCGCTCGTATCCGAACCAGCGATTGTTAATGTTTTTGGAATCGTCATGGTAGTTGCATTCTCCTTCGTCCTTCAGTTGACATTATCCTATCCCTTGTAAGAGCAGATGTCAATGGCATGTGAAGCCATACGGAGTATGGTTTACAGAGGAATCAGTTCACATCTTTTGTCTCCAGACGAATCATGGACAGCGAAGCAATCCACAGTCCGATCGCCCCCAGTGTTAATGGAATCACGATAACCGTGTTGATGGAGAACGTAGGCCCGTTGAATCCTGAACACACCACAAGTACAAGCAGAATGGATGATACCAGTGTGGTCGTGACCGAATGTTTGCGCATTCCGAAGAATAGAGGGATTAGAGCCATCGCCGCAGCGGACAAGGAACTCATGGTGTACTTCAGCAGCAGTACCAGCGCATCACTCATCGTCAACGTATCGGGAATGAAGGAGTAGAATTGGTTTGTGATAACCAGCAAGGCTCCCATCAGCAGATCGGTAAACAAAATCATGACAAAGGTAAAAACAAAGATAATAATCAGCTTGGCAGCAATGATTTTGCGGCGCTTGATTGGATAGGTAAACATGACGTTCATCGTTTTATTTCGATACTCACTAATAATCAGTTTCGCTATCAACGCACCGCCAAAGATGATAAATACGGCTCTGGCGAACGTATCTATTAACATGAAGGAGACGTGGTAATCGGCAAAAGCATAATCTTCTGCCCCTTGGTCGGTGAATCCTATCATGATGAGAAACAGGATAAGGACGAGATTGGCGATTCCTGCCGTTCTGAAATTTCGGGCAAACCGATGTTTGCGCAGTTCCAGCTGGATCAGTTTAAGCAACGTCCCCATCCCCTTTCATTAGGCTCATGAAGTGTTCTTCCAATGAATGTGCCCGTTTGAAAATGGATTCAATCTCAACGCCATGCCCGATCAACTTGCCTGTCAATTCCGATGGAGCAATGCCCGGATCATAGATGCGTACGGTATGGTCATCAATCATTTTATAGTTTTTCAATCCTAATTGATGTTCCATGACATACGTTGCTTTACGCGGGTCCAACGTTTGCAGCTCAATGTACTCGCTGTGGCTCCCGCGAATGCTGTCCATTGATACTTCTTCAACCAGACGCCCATTTCGTATAACGCCAACAGTGTCTGCAACCTGTTCGATTTCCCCAAGGATATGGCTGGAGATCAACAAGGTAATGCGATACTGGGAGCTGAGACGTTTGAACAAATCGCGCATCTCCTTGATTCCTACGGGATCGAGCCCGTTGATCGGTTCATCCAGAATGAGCAGTTCCGGTGTTGTGATCAGCGCACGAGCGATGCCCAGACGCTGTTTCATTCCCAGAGAGAAGTCACGAACAGGCTTCTTGCCTGTGTCCTTGAGGCCTACATTTTCCATCATGTCGTTAATGACCTTTTTGTTATGAAACCCCATGTATTCACAATGGAGATCCAGATTTTCCTTGGCAGACAGATTATCGTAGAAAAAAGGATATTCAATGATGCTGCCCATTCGCTTCAGCAATTCATAAGAGGTAGGCGTGAGCTTTTCTCCGAACAACTCAATCTCGCCTACAGTCGGCTTCACCAGGTTGGTGAGCATCTTCATCATCGTTGTTTTCCCCGCTCCATTCGGACCAAGAAACCCGTAGATCTCCCCTTGCTTGATACTCATATTGACGTTTGATACAACTTCTGCCCCTGCATACGTCTTGGTCACACCTATGGTCCGCGCAATATATGTCATGTTCTTTATTCTCCTTTACGGTCGCCCCTGACGGGTTCTTATATCTGTATTGTAAAGAGAAAAGTCTTCTTTTTTATTAATCAAATCTTACAAAAACCTTAAGCTTACCGGGAAAGTTATAAAATGCACCTAACAAGGTTTTAAAGAAACCGAAAATACAGTTCGTACAAAAGGTACGCTATGCAGCTCAATACTTCCGCCCATCCGCTCCACTAGCCGCTTCGTAATGGTCAGTCCCAGACCACTGCCTTGATAGAGACGATTACGAGAATCCTCCAGCGTATACATACGTTCAAATACACGGCTGTGCTCCTGTTCAGGAATGCCCTTACCCCGATCCCAGATGCTAAGTGTCACTTGCTCGCCTATTGAATAATCGAGTGAAAGGCCAAGTACCTTGCCATCTGCTCCATATTTCATAGCATTTGTGATCAGATTATCCAGCACACGGTCCAGCGCTTCCTCATTACCTTTCACGAAGACATCACTTTCAGGAATGGACAGCTCCACTTGCAGCCCCAGATTCGTTAACATGTCATAAAAAGAGATCATCTTCAAGCGACACAATTCGCTTACATTGACCCTGGTCAGAGCAAGCTCGCTATCCCCCGACTCGAGCTTCGCCAGGTCAAAAAAGGAATGAATCAGACGCAGCACCTCCTGCGCCTTATCCTGGATTTTACCAGTCATAATCATGCGTTCCTGATCGGTTAGGGAAGTGCTGTGCAGCAGCGTTTCACTATAACCAAGCACAACCGTAAGCGGCGTCTTCAGATCATGTGAGATATTGGAGAGCATGTTGCGCATCTCCTTCTCCTGATTGGCATAACCCGCCTCAGCCCGATGTGCATGATCCAGTAACTGATTCATGTCCTTAAGGAGCTGGCTTATCTGGGGATCACTGTTAAAGACGAGCAGACGTTCAAACGTACCATTATCTATAATAGCGGTCAATTTCTCATGTATGTAAGTAAGATGGGTACTACGTTTATGCAGCCTTACGCTTAATAGAATGACGATAAGAGCCAATATCCCGGTAGAAAAGGCAAAGATCAACGTCATGCGGGGTCCACCTCCAGCTTATAACCGATGCCCCACAATGTTTTGATATACCGGGGGTTGGAGGGGTCAACTTCCAGCTTCTCACGCAGACGGCGCATATGAACATTAATGATATTTTCGTCGCCGTAATAATGATCGTTCCAGACAGAAGCGTAGATTTGAGCCTTGGTAAATACTTTGCCAGGATGGGTGACAAACATTTTGAGAATGCCAAATTCCTTGGAGGTAAGCTTTACAGGTATGCCATCACGCTCGACCTCATACGTATCCATATCAACCACAAGTCCGCCAATGTGAATGCGCTGTGCCTTCGGAGCAGCTGCAGTTGCAGGCTGTGCGGTATAGTTGGCACGACGAATAGCCGCCTTGATCCGAGCGGTCAGCTCGATCAACGAGAATGGTTTGCTCAAGTAATCATCAGCGCCGAAGCCAAGGCCGAGGGCTTTGTCCACCTCCCCATCCTTCGCAGACAGGATAAGCACAGGTACAAGACTGGTGGCACGGATGGTCTGGAGCACTTCCATCCCATTTTTATGTGGCAGCATCAGATCGAGAATGACCAAGTCATAACCTGACGGTGATTGGCTGAATTGACGTTCCGCCTCCAGTCCGTCATATGCATAAGAGACGTCGTAACCCTCTTTTTCCAAATAAGGACCGACCATTTCACTAATTGAGCGATCATCTTCAACAAGCAGCAAGCGATAACTTGACACGAAATTCCCTCCAACTTTAACGTTTCCTTTATTACCTCACAGTTTGCATCAATTGGCAATGAAATACGAAAAACCCGGCAGGATCGCCACTTCATGTTTCAAAGTGAACCTCCTGCCAGGTCTCATTTACAACCTTATACCGTCTCGCTTCGTATCCAGCACAGTCCAATCGTTCCCGCACCTGCATGAATGCCTACCACAGGGATAAAAGGCATAATTTCCGTCTTCAAACGGGGAAGCAGATCCGCAATCTGTTGTTTGATTGTAACGGCTTCTTCCTGATTGTTCGCATGCATGATGCACACGTGCTTCACTTTCCCCATATCGACCTTGAGCACATCCAGCATGCGCTGTTTGGCCCGTTTGAACGTACGAATTTTCTCATTCACAACCACTTTGCCCTCTTCGAATCGAAGCAGCAGATGAATTTTCAACAATTGGCTAAGAATAAGCTGGGGACACCCGCCCACTGCGGTGTAAATGCTGAAGACTGGCCGGTATGAGGTAAAAAGACATGTTATCAATCATCTTTTCGATGTGAAGTTTGATTTCGGCGGCTGTACGGCCTTGCTTCTGCCATTCCAGTCCTTGCAAAATCATCTCCCGCAGCGGATACGCACCTGCTCTGGAATCAATGGCGGTAACCGTCACCCCTGCGATCTCTGCAGCCTGCATTGATGTGTGCAGCGTACCACTAAGCGCAGTGGAGCAATGAATGGTAATGATCTCATCGTACTGGCCTTTCAACGACTCATACAGTTCAATAAATTCACCAATCGGCGGCTGTGAACTGCTTGCGCGTAAAGCCCCGTCTAGTTTCTCATAGAACAATTCCGACGAGATGTCTTCTGTCTCCCGATAACATTCCTCTCCAAAAACAATGCGCAGCGGTACGATGTACACATGATTCTGCTCAGCAAATAGCGGATCGAGTGTACTCGTACTGTCCGTGACCCATGCAATTTTCCTCATTCCAACCTTCTCTCTTGCCGGATTGTTGAAGCTGTATCCTCAATCGTCAGGCACATGCCCGGCGGATTATTTAAAATTTGAACAGTTCATATTGTAAACGTTTGCGTCTTTGCTCCCCAATTATAAAGGAACGGACAAACCACTGTCTTGTGGCGCAATGTTGAACAGCCTCATTTCTTCCGGTATATGCCAAAAAAATGTCTTGCCTGTGAAGGAATATATTGGTATGCTGTTGTCCTTCTCTCTTTTTCGCCTTGACTGAAGTGAACGGAACCGCCGTTCAACCAACTTATCGGAGGTGTCACATGCTTTATTTCACTCTGGCTTCCAAAGCCTACTCCCGGAACCTGCAATACCGCGGGGCCCACATGGTACATAACCTGGCAAGCGCCATGTTCGGTTACATGTATGCCTGTCTCTGGATTGGCATCGGGGCCGATCACTCTCTCGGAGAATACGGGACACAGGGGATGATCAGTTACATTGCGTTTACGCAATCCTCTCTCTGGATCTCGGGTTTTCTCACTAATGGACTTGGTATTCCACTCACGGTCAGGACAGGGCAGATCGCGCTTGATCTCATGAGGCCGGTTCATCTGTTTACCCACCTGATGGCACGTGAATGGGGGCAGATTGCCTACCAGTTCGTGTACAAAAGCATTCCGATTTACCTGCTCTTCTCCATCGTATTTTCTCTGCAATGGCCCTCAGAAGCTTCAACCCTGTTATTTGCCGCAATTGGTCTTGCCGGCGCATCCTATTTATCCATCTGTATGAATTACATTATTGGCGCCACCGCGATGTGGACTACGGAGTCCTCCTGGCTGCATTGGGGCAATCACGCGATGATGAATCTGCTCGCTGGTTTCTTCATCCCGCTGGAATGGCTGCCAGACTGGTTGGAACGAATTGCCTGGTTATCTCCCTATCCTTTCCTTCTCTATGTCCCAACCCGAATCTATCTGGGTTATGAAAATGGCTCCTTGTTATGGGGAACCTTGATTTGGTGCGTCCTCATGACATTCGCCTGTCTGGCGATCACCCAGGTACTGCGCCGTAAAGTGGAGGTGCAGGGCGGATGAAAACAACTTCCTGGTTTACTTTATATAAAATGCTCATTCGAACAAGCATCCGCAGTCGGATGCAGTACAAATTCAATTTCATCATGGCCTCCGTTCTGGCCGCATTGATTCAAATCTCCGAGTTTCTGATGGTTGCTCTGGTGCTGCACAAATTCGGAGCCATTAAAGGCTGGTCCCTTCATGAAATTGGTTACCTCTTCGCGATCATGACCCTATCCAAGACACTATATCGAACGTTTGGCAACGAAGTGCATCATTTGGAAAAATATCTGGTGGGCGGCGAACTCGATCAACTGTTAACCCGCCCTATGCCCGTATTGCTGGCCTTACTGCCACAAAACTTCCGCATCATGGCTGGTGAAGTGTTACAAGGCGGGTTTATTCTGTGTTGGTCTCTGGCAGGCATGATGCATAGCGGACAGATCGGTTGGACTGTCATCCCCTTCTCTCTGCTCGTCATCCTGACCGGTGCCATCATTCTTTTTTCGATTGGGCTTGTCACGGCAACGCTTGGATTCTGGACCACACGCATTGAAGAGCTGCAGACCATCACCGAGGATGCAGCGCGTACGGCTGCCCAATATCCGCTGACGTTATATCCCAAATGGATGTCTGGCATTCTGCTGACCGTGATCCCGGTGGGTTTCGTTAACTATGTTCCGTCACTCTATCTGCTTCGCGGCGAACTGGGTGCATGGGTTCTTGGTGCCATTGTCGTTGTGGCCGTCCTGAGTCTGGCCGCAAGTCTGCGTTTCTGGAAATTCGGGTTAACCAAATATCAAAGTACAGGCAGCTAAGGAGGAGAATATCGTCATGACTATGATTACAGCGCGGCATCTGCAAAAGGAGTTCAAAACCCCTGTGGTACGTGAGGGCAGGTTTTCCGGGCTTCGCACCTTGTTTTCACGTGAGTATCTGTCCAAGGAAGCGGTTCGAGACATTAGCTTTGATATTGGCAAAGGAGAGTTTGTTGGATATATCGGCCCGAATGGGGCTGGCAAATCCACCACGATCAAAATGCTGACGGGTATTCTTCATCCGACCTCGGGTGAGGTATTGCTCGGTGGCATGAATCCACACCAGGAAAGACGCCGCACAGTTGGACGCCTCGGTGTCGTGTTCGGACAACGCAGCCAGCTCTGGTGGGATCTTCCCGTGAAGGATTCGTATGATATTTTGGCCGAGATGTACGGAGTCTGTGCCGAGGACAAAACAAAACGATTAGCCCAGTTCGCTGAGCTGCTGGATCTAGAATCGTTCTGGGCTACGCCTGTCCGCAAGCTCTCGCTTGGACAGCGGATGCGTGCCGATCTGGCAGCTTCCATGCTGCATGACCCGGAACTTCTTTTTCTCGATGAGCCGACGATTGGACTGGATGTAAACGCGAAGCGGAACATTCGTCAATTTCTTCGTACTTTAAATGAAGAGTTTGGCAAAACGATTTTGCTGACCACCCATGACATGGACGACATTGAGCAGCTATGCAGTCGGGTAATGGTGATCAATCACGGTCAACTTACGTATGACGGCTCCATCCCCTCTCTGCGTGACACCATCGGTCTGCCAACGATTATTCGAGTTACGTATCGCGGTTCGTTTCATATTCCAGATGTTATATCATCCGCCATTCGGATTACAGGGGTAGAGGGCCAGATCGTCACTGTCGAAGTAAACCGAAAAGAGTGGAGCACGATGGACATTCTGAAGCAGCTCGAACAATGGGGCGAGATTGAGGATGTCGAGATGAAAGAACCCGATTTCGAGGATATTATTCACCGAGTGTACTGACTGGCCTATTTTATTCAGAACTGGATAAGGGCCTTTTCAAATGCCGGAAGACACCTTCAAAGATATCTCTCACGCCAATCCCGTCAGGGATGATCTTCGAAGGTGTTTATTGGTTAAAGAGTTGGGTTATCTTATGAATTGCCCTCTTCCTTGTTGATCCGGAAAGCTTCAATGTAATTGTGAATATCATGCTCTGGCGTCAGGAGCAACCCCGCAAGAAGTGTCTGCATCTGCTGCAGGTTATCAATATGAAGCTGATACATGACTACGGCGCTAATAACCGTCACAATGACCAAAATCCATTCCAAAATTCTCATCATTCTTACCTCCAACATGTTGTAATACAACAAGGATAAACCTTGAAGTATACTTCAAGGTCAAGGTATAAAAATGAGGAATTTGCAATTATGAATTACACATGCAAAAACCCGATAAACGACGCAGCCGGAAGTGGCTTGTACGTAAACTTTATCGGGTTGTATTTATCGATTTATTCTTCCACAGTTACCTTCGTTCGGGGCATGGTGTGCATTGCACCAGCAGTGACATGGACCTGAACAATATAGACTCCGGATTGCTCAAACGCATAGCTTGCTTCGTACAATCCTTCACCTGCTGACTTCGCGGTGATGGCTCCCTTGGCTTCAAGTTCTTCTGCACTCATCATGCCTTGTTCCAGAGATGGTGCCTCGGGTTCATCCTGTTCATTCCAGATCTGAAACTGCACATGATCCGCATCATTCACAGGCTGCCCCCCTTGTGTAAGCTGGATCTGCAGGGCAACATTTTCCTTAATGGAAACCTTGTCCGGTACCATGAGCTTCACCTTGATCATCTCCGGCATCTCACCTGACTGGGTCTGCTTCGGTTCCGAACACCCCACGATCAGGAGGGTCAGAATGATGAAGGGCATGAACCAACGGACTTGTCCGCTCATCAATCATCTGTCCTTTCTTATGAAGAAGATTTTGGTGTTTTGCCAATTCCCCACAGCATAACAATAATGATGATAAATGCGATCAGTGCAAGTAACGGAATGGTGATAAAACCAAACCAGTTCAAGTAATCGGTATAACACGGAATTTGGCCGCATGCCACTGAACTGCCCGTAGCCGAGTAAATACGTTGAATCGTTACATGATATAGCGAGATTCCGCCTCCAATGAAACTCAGCGGAAGAACATATTTGGTGATGCCCACATCATCTTTGAAGTAGGCAATGCCAAGTAAAATCGTTAACGGATACATGAAGATCCGTTGGAACCAGCATAGATCACAAGGTATGTATCCCTTAATCTCACTAAAATAAAGGCTGCCTCCAGTCGCAATGACTGATACCGCCCAGGCAATAAACAGACGGGTATCAATATGTTTCGCCCGTCGCTCAGGCTTTGAAGCTGTGTCCATCCGCTTGAACCCCCTTTTCTTGTTTGATCCTACCGAATAATAATACAACATACATGACTCCAACGGGCTAGTGATTACGATTATGTACAGTCCACTACCGTACCGTCATCAATTACACGTTGCGGCGAGGTGCTGACTCCCTTGATTATACCAAATATTTGAATATTTTGATGTGGCCTTTTTGCGTCCATGTGATACAGATTGGATTCCAGGTTCACCAAGTAAGATGAAGGTAATGGCGCTGAACCGACACTAAAAAAAGCTGCCGTATGGGGCAGCTTTTTTCGTTCTTCTTTTATAAATAGTAATTACATGGATTTAGTCAGTATGATGGAGCCATCTTTTTGTGCCCATTTTACATCCCAGCCAAGAAGCTCAGCGATAAAACGCAGTGGCACTTGTGTACGTCCATCTTTGTTAACAAAGACCGTTGAACCCACATTTTTCTTCATGCCGTTCACTTCCATAACGTTGTTGTTCACCCAGAACTTCAGTGTATCATTGCCAGCCATTACAGTTACTTGCTGTGCTTTTTTATCCCATTTCACAGTTGCACCAATCCCTTCGCTCAGGAAGCGCAGTGGAATGTAGGTTGTGTTTTTCCAGAGCATTGGCGTGGTATCCATGTTGGTTGTTTTGTCATTGATTTTCAGCGTTTTGCTGTTCATTTGCATCCATACGGTTGTTGTATCTGTTTCAGGCATTGTTGTTGTAGTGGGTTCCTCTTGAAATTTATCATTGAATTGCGTCACAATTGCATTACCAAGGGCTTGACCTACACCGAACATCACTTTGAATCCTTCACGGTTGGTTGTGTACGAACCTTCGTAGTTAGCCGCAGCGTATTGATCCAATACTTGTTGTACTTGCTTCTCATGTGTAGTCAATGCTTGTTGTCCGGCAGCTTTTGGCAGGTTACCCGCTGTTGCGGAATCCAGGAATGTCGCGAACTCCGTTGTGAATCCGTCAATACGTTTCTCGACAGCTGCACGAGCTGTTGCATCATTGTTTTTAACGGCTGTTACATAGTCGCTTTGTGCATTCACGTGGTTGGTTACCCAAATTTTCTCGAACGCATTGGCACCGTCATTACCGTAAATGGAAGCGATCGCTGCTTTGAAATCTGCAGTGTTTCCAGCTTCAGCTGTAACCAGTGCATTGGATGCTGCTGTGCGGCCATCATATTGCTCTTGCATTTGCAGAGCCGACAGTGCGAAGTGCTCGGAAGCCAAGTGGTTCAGTGCAGATCTCAGATCGGCTGCTGGTGTATCCGCTTTGCTATTCTCGAATTTCTCAGGCATTTGTGTTGTAATTGCAGTGGAAAGTGCTTTACTCACGTCGAACATTTCTTTGAAACCTTCACGGTAAGCTTTGTATGCATCGGTGTAGTCACCAGCGACATATTCATCAAATACTTTTTGCACGAGATCTTCATGTACTTTCAAAGCATTTTTGGCTGCTGCTTTTGGCAATTTGCCTTCCGTTGCGGTGCTCAGGAATGTAGAGAATTCTTCTACAAAACCGTTGATATTATTCTGTGCCTGTTGGATTCCAGCCTGATTACCCATTTTAGTTGCTTTCACAAGATCATCTGTATATTGGTTATGAGCGCGGAAGATACGTTCGAATTCTTTGGCTCCTGCATCACCGTAAAGGGAAGCGATTGCCGGCTGCATATCCAATGCATTTTGGTCGAGTGCTTTGTAAGCTGCGTCTGCATCTTTTGCTCCGTCATATGCCTTCGCCATTGCGGTTACTGCGAGTGCAAAGTGTTCGGATAACAGGTGATCCAGGTTCGCTCTCAGGTCAGCAGCAGGTGTATTAACACTTGCCTTCATTGTAGTCATCGGTGTCTGTGATGCAGCAGCAGCCCCTGCGATCCCTGGCATCAATAGCGACAAGCTCAGCATGGGTGCGATAAATTTCTTCATTTTCATTTTCATTACGTGTTCACTCCTCGGTTAGTTTTGTTTATCCTTTGTTTCCTCGTCGTCGTCTTCATAGGGTGTAACGCAGGGTTCTTCAATCTGGATCACCTCTCTGGGCAAAAAAAATCGCAGCTTTCGTCTAGGAAAGCCGCAAATACGCGTCACAACAAGGTTTATCTCGAATTTAAAAATTTAAAATTATATTGATCCACTCCATTCAGCACTGCATACATACTGTAAGTGAAGGACTTTATTTTCCTTTATTTATCAATAAAAGCTTACATCCAAGGTAAACTTGAAGTACAATGAAAAGAACGATTGATTTCAATGAAGGAGGTTATCGCATGACATTGCTGCCCTATATTTTAATTGTTGGCATTGCCCTGTTCGGTGGAATTGCTACCATGATCATCGGGAATTCGAAAGCGAATCAGACCAGCAACCCCGAGTATGATCGCAGGACCAGGCAAAATCTGAGCAAACTTACCTATGTATACGTTGGTGCCATCGTACTCGGAATAGGCGGTTTCGTCCTGTATTTAGTAAACTGAATAGCCTTACTCTCAGCAAAGTACATGTCTGAACTTTTCCAGTAATTCAAGGTTTCGTTGTACATATGGGATGGTTTGGCGAACCATTCCCCTCTCTCTTATGATGGCCAAGAGTCCACGTATCACCCACAAATGCACTTGTTCGTAAAGACTTTTCCTGCGGAAAGAATTACCCTCCTGTGTATATCCCTGCTCAAAATCAGCTACAATCTCTCCTACTTCTCTCTCTGTAACAGATGTGGGAATGGAGGAAGTCAGCGCGGCTGCCACATCGAAATGAACATCCCCTTTCCTTACCTCTCCAACATCAATAATGTGAATGCTCTCCTCTGTAAATAACAAATTCCAAATGCCCAGATCCCCGTGAATGATTGCTTTATACTGTTCCTTGTATTCCATGCAGTACTCTGTATGTTGTTGCAATGAGCGTATACATTCGGATGATGAAGTGGTTATTTCTCTGGAAACTTCTCTCCATAATCTAGGTAACGCGAAGCGGTCTGCCTGTTCGGGAATCTCCAGATGACTCGTCAAACGATGAAAAAGAGAGATCAACCGACCTAACCGAATGAAATCCACGTTAATCTGGTTACGGGGAAGGACATTCTCTATATAAGTCTGCAGATTATAGACCTCATGGTTGTCCGTGATAAATGGAAGGCCGTCTTTGGCATGTACCATGGATGGGGTGATATTTGCGGGTGCCAATGCCTGATACATTTCATATTCAGTCCACGCCTGTTGTTCATTCCTCAGTCTACGCAGTACGAAATTCCCGTATGAAGCCCGAACCAGCATCGCCTTCGAACTGTTGCCTTGCCGTATGGCATGGCAGTCTAGAATATTCCCAATATCGTAATGCTCTGTCATAAAATCGATGTTTGTCATGGCTTTCCTCATTTCCTGATTCTCAATGAAATTAGGCAAAATGATATTTTGCCGCGTTCATACACATGTTTACAAGTTGGAGATAATTCAGAATTATTCTGGATATGTTCAGCGGGTAGTATAAAGCCATAAGGACAGCAAGCCATTTTAAATAACAAATAACACAATTTAAAGGAGACTTATACACATGAAGAAAAACTTGAAGAAATCCGCAGCAACGATGATGGTACTGGGCATGACATTAACAGGAGCAACGGGCGTATTCGCAGGTACTCAACTGGAGAAAATCTCAGCATATCTCAACCATGGGATCAGCTTCAATGTAAACGGTGCGGCATATTCACCAACGGATGGCAACGGCAACAAACTGGCTCCAATCACTTACAACAATTCAACTTATCTGCCTGTACGTGCCATTGCTGATGCGCTGCATGTACCTGTATCGTATGACGGTAAAAAAGGACAGGTGATCATCGGTGAAGCTACAAGCAATCCTTCTACATTGAGCAATGTAACCTATAGCGCAGCGCAAAAAAAAGCCATTCAAAAGGCGTTTGCACAGTTCGACGGCTTCCAGACAGCATACGCTCCTCAACAGATGCTTGCAGGTGATACGTTCAAAAGTGTAGGCGCGGGCGGCGATGGAGTAAGCTTTACTTTTAACCATATGAAAGTGGATGTGTCTCCAAGAGATTATTCGGACGGTTACAATGGCAAAGACGTAAAATTGTCCAATGGCGTCACAGCCAAGTGGTACACACCGGATCAAACGGGTATGCTTACGTTCAAACTGGATGATCGTTATGTCACAATAAGCTCACCTGACCATAAGCTGTCTCAGGCTCAGTTGCAGCAAGTGGCTGTATCTGTGCAAAAGGTTCAAGGTAATGATCAGGGCGTTACGGGCTTCGCTGATGTGAAATATACCCAAGAACAGTCAGCTGCTATCCGCAAAGCCTTTGCGAAATTTCAAGGATTCGAGACTGCTTACGCACCACAACACATGATTGCCGGGGATTCATTCAAAAGCGTGGCTGCTGGCGGCGATGGTGTAAACTTTGTTTTCAATCACATGAATGTCACTGTGTCACCTAAAGACTATTCCTTCAGCTATGACGGCAAAAATGTTAAACTGCCAAATGGGGTTACCGCCAAGTGGTACACACCGGATCAAACCGACATGCTGACATTCAAAATGGATGATCGCTATGTAACCCTTAGCTCGGCAAATAATGCATTGACTCATACACAGCTGGAGCAAATGGCTGTATCTGTGCAAAAAATGAAATAATTTCGCAGCTAGAATCATAGAAACACACTGAAAATCATAAAACTAACAAACACACATCATTCTGTTCTTCCTGTGGTCAGGGACAGATTCGATGTGTGTTTTGTCCTATACAAGATGATTGCTATGATTCTGAAAACACTGCTTTCGTCCGGATTCATTTCATAATGAATAGCGTTATAATAAAGTATACTGCATCTAACAGAAGAAAAGATAAGGAGTGTACTTCATGAACCAACGGATCGATTTATCCCCGGAGCAACTGCAGCAACTTGCAGGTGAATTTAACAAGGCCTCGCAGAACGGGCATGCTATCCTTACGCAGCTCAAAACGATGATTGATCAGTCTGAAGGTCAGTGGGAAGGTGAGCGTCAGCGTGAGTTTCTACAACGAATGAATGATAGCCTGACGTCTGTGAGCCATTATTTGCGTGGTTTGCAGGAGACAAGCAATAGTCTTCAGCAGACGGCGACCCGTTTTCGTGAAGCGGATCAGTCCCGATAAAGCAAAGCACATGTCAACTCATATTGTATCAAAAAAACCATGTACCCGAAGATGATTTATCATTCCTTCAAGGCCATGGCTTTTTGCAATTTCTATGATTCACTCAAACTTACAGCAAACGCCTCTTCTTCCTCATCTGCATAACCCCTGAAAATAATCTCTTCGATATCTTCATGATTAAATACATAGGTATAATCCGCATTGATATACCCTTCCGGGTACAAACAGCCAATATAATCGAACTGACGTGGTGGTTCCGTCATCAACATTTGCTTGCGTCCATAGATGACCAGTTTTTTGGTGCCTTCTTTTAAAAGGATGACGGAGCCAGTAGGCAATAAAGTGGATGTCTCTTTTTCCATAGTAATTGTCCTCCTTTATCATTTTATGTTTTTATTATTGGCATGAACCTCATCAGACTTGTTCAACACCTGGCGAAGCCAGTAGTATCGGTGCACATCCATAATAAAGTGAAATACTACAAAAGCCAGCATAATATAGACACAGATGAGCACGACAGCTACGGTCTGCTGCGTAACAAACGCCAGTGAAATGTTGGCCAGAAGATATCCAGCTCCCGTTAACATCGTTAGCATAGCTACTGGCATTCTAACACCTTTATCCCCTTTTTTCCGCTGAGGGTACTGTTGCAGTTTACGCAAGTGAAACTTCGCATACTGATATAAGGCAAATCCATATAAGACAAATGATCCAATGGCGTACCACGGCGTTGTAAGGCCTAACATGCCATATGCGAACTTTTGCACAATGACCATAAAGCCCAAAGAACAGACGATTCCAAACACACCCCGAAACAGGACATAATTCAACTGCAACCTTCGTGGTGCCACAATCAACGCGATGGCCCACACGTTCATCACCGCTAGCAGCGGTAGGAGAATATAGGCGTATGCGGATTGGAACGGAACACTGAACACGGGAATTAACAGGAATATATTAAGAAAGAAAAGCACCAGCGTACCCGCACTGAATCGAATACCATCTACCGCATATACAGCCAGATAATTTTCGAATGTATCCCGATGATAGGACGTTCCTTCATACATCGTAGAAACCGAGGCGCTGGTCGTTGAAGTTTTACGTTTTTTGCTTGCCATTTATTTAAACCACCCCGCTACTGTAGACCAGGCTTTCTTTGCACCATGCTTAACGACATCCTTCACAGAATCATCCTTCCCATCGCCATCCAGATCCATATTCATGGTTATCCCTTCCGCAAGATAAGTCAGGCCTACGGATACACCCAAACCAACTGCGCCTACTGCCAACACAGGTGCTGCTGCAGGCAGAATAGCCGCTGTCAGAAGTGTCGTGCCAACGGTTGTTGCCCCGCCGACAACAACGTTACCGATGATATCGCCAGCAACTTTGTCACTAGATGCATTATGGCTAATGTTTTCCTGGGTATCAGTGAAAACATCAATGCCAACACTTGCCCATCCCAATTTGTCCGTTAATGCAGATTTGACCGCATAACCCGGCTTGACCATAGAGGCTATTTCCTTGATCTGCGGGGTAGCGGTTCCATTAGTAAGTTTGGCTTCGATGTCACGGACATAATGAATTTTGTAGTCTCTTGGTCTTCCGTTCACAATCTTGTTATCTTTGACCGAATCGTAACTTTCACGAACCAAAATACGCGGCGTATTCCGGTCCAGCTGCGGCTTGACCATGTAGCCATTTTTCACGCGATATCCCAACCGGGCAACAGCCGCGGCTCCCGTCAGTGTTCCAAGGCAAAGTCATTCCCCTTTTCCTTAATATAAGATTGAACATGTTATGTAAAAGTCTATCATTTTATTGTAAAAGGATATGTAGCTGTGCTCAATGCGCCCACGCTCCTGATATTGGGATCATCAACCTGATTATATTTACCCAAAAAATGAATAGAGGCACAGCAAATGCTGCTGTACCCTTACTAATTTATTAACACTCAAAATTCACTTGCCAAGTCAGTTAAACGAATCACTCTCCGATATTGCATATAATCGATCATATCCTCCCAGTCCAATTCCCCTGCATTTCCGTCACGATAGTATACGGCCGCAGCGGGTAGGAAGCCGACCAACGGTCCCATGCCACCACAGATCATCGCGCCACCGTCGCCACCTTTGGGCATCATGTTTCCAGATCCATCCAGCGTAAGCTCATAATTATAGGGATCTCCAGCAAACTGGACACCAAAAAAGTTGGGCAGCTCCAAATCATACGGACGGTCATTCTCGACTACTAAGGAAGGGTCTGGCTCTGCCGATTCATCCACAATCCCCTCCACCTCTTCAAGGCTTCCAAAATGCTTCAATTGCATCGTGTAGTCAAAGCTGTCCCCCCATGGAAAGAACGTACGGCAGCCCCCACCATACAGATACTCCCATTCATCTTCAGTAAGCAGACCAAAACCCGCTTTTGCTTCTTCATCGATGAAGTACTCCAACGTCAAATCTTCATTGAACCAAAATATCTGTACTGCCTCATTTTGACGAACCAGACGGAACTCTTGATGCAGTTCATACTGGTTCAGATCGGACAACTTAAACTTCTCCAACTCTTCTGCAAAATAGGCATTCTCCTGCGCCATCGCTTCAGCTTCCGTCACTTCAATCCAGCCAAGGGAATGGCTGCTGCACTCCACCAGCATGGGAGCAATGTGCACGTCCCTAACCGGAGACATCTGGCTGCTTAAAAAAGAATCCACGTCCTCCACACCATACTCACTGACCGTCTCCAGTAAATCTGAGGAAGTCTGCTCATTCATCCCATCCTGCCAACGATCCCAGCCAAGTGTCACCCGATCACCAGGCACAAACACAAATCGCTGCTCATCATACGAAAATACACCTGTCTCGATTCGCTGACCGAATCGTTCAAATGTCTCCAATCCTTCATACTTCATACCTGTGGGAAAATGACTGACCAAATCACGCAACCGCTCCTCCTTTTCCTGAGCAGATAACCCTTTCCATGCATCCCGATTCAATGGCCCCATATACTCACCCACCTTTACCTGTATCCTCATACATCACATTAACCTTGAAAAGTCCTCACGGATATATCCTTATTTCCCTGCAGCTTTTAACAGCTCTAGCAGCAACTCTTTCCGTCTACCATCCGCCTTGCGTGCCTGCGTTGCAAGCTTCTCTACCTTCCCCCAAATCGGATACAGCACACGCTCCACTTCACAGGTTTCCATCCCATGCAACGATTGGACCAAAAGTTCAAGCTTATCCTCATTCTCCAACTCTGGCTGAATCTTCAGCTTCAAAGAATCCGTAGAACGACGCAGACAGGCAACTAATGCAGGTATGGAACTGGCCGTTACACCATGTGTCTCAACAAAGGCAACGGTGAACTTATCCTGTACCAACTGGTGCTCATCATCCACTTCACCCATGTAATATTCAACCAAAGGGAAATACCGCTCATCTGCCAATCCAAGTCCGAAGGTTGCATAACTGCCTGGCATACAGTTCTTTTCACCCTCTGTATCTGCATAAAATTCGAACTCTTCGATCGCTGCTCGTGCATATTCTTCAAGCAGCGGACGCAGCTCCGGGTACTCCAGCGTGTTTGCGAAAAATCGATGCGTATCCGACTTCGCGAGTCCTTTAACAGGCAGATACTGCTTCACGCTGGATTTGAGCTTGATCTTGTAACTTTTGGGGAAGCCCTGCTTTAGCAAACGGGTGATAAAAGCAATGGCCTGTTCGTAGGCAGCTGCTTCTTCCTTGCGAATGATGATGGTAATGATCGAGAACACATCGTTCGCCGTGCACTCCAACTGTTCATTTTTCAAATGGATATCTTCCTTGGCATAGGTTCCGCTACCTTCCGTCATCATGCCAACCGCACGGCTACTGCCCAATTGTTTGGCCAGTTCCAGGAAAGTAAGGCCTTTCGGTTTACTGTAACTAGGCTCATATCGAAGAATCATCACCGCTGCATATAGCAGGAGATCGATAGGCTGTGCCATATCCTGCCCATGCTCACTCTGAGGCTGGTCCTCCTCCAAAGAAACACCTGGCTTAAGTGTATATACATTCGCACTGTATGCAGAGGACTGTACATCGAAGTACTGTGGCAAAAAATGATTCTCCGCCCAAGACGTTATCGCACGGATAATATCACCACGATGCTCCGCCAGAGCTTCCTGACGCCCTTTGTTTAACTCCTGAATGCGTTCATACTGTGCTATAGTCCACGCCACGTCCAGTTCAGGGAACAATTTTGGGTCAAGCAGGTGACGCGTCAAAAAAAAGGATTCCAACGGCTTTGTTGGATATGAACCTTTTAGCAGCTTCTGGTCTACGTATGTATGAATGCGCTCAAGCAACTGCTGCCTTTTCCCTTCGTTGATATATTCGAGCAGGGTCACTTGCAGCTTTCCTTCTGTCGTTGGGAATTTCCCGCGAAAGGTAAATCGATAATCGATCAACGGTGTATCCGCCAGCTTGTCCAATTTCTCTTGAATCACTTCTACAAGCTTGGGCTGGATTTCATTCCGCACCTCTTCCTCCGTAAAGGGACCAACGCTCTTCGATTTCAATCCCTCATCCAATCCAAGATCCACACTGTCTACCGTGGTCCGTCCAGGTCTGTAATCCAGCAAAATATCATTAAAGATTCCCATCTGCAGCGTTGTTCGCTTCACAGCCTTTTCCAGGTCGCCCCGCTTCAACTGTTCACTAAACCATTCTTCAATTACCTCAATCATCTCTTCCATTGCCTGATCATAGAGTGTACTCATGCTTCAACCGCCTTCCCATATATCAGATCATTCCTCATACCTCTATGCTAAAAATACGTATTGATGTTCGTATATTACCTATTATTTTACTCTCTCACGCACCCGCCGAACAATAAGTCTTACGCACGGTTGTACGTCGAGAAATTGATAGATAAACTCTCCCTTACATTTCTATGTATCCCTGCATACAAAACAAAAACACCGGATTCAGGCGATTTCCCGCCCAAATCCGGTGTATTCACGAAATACTTCTTCCTTCTTGTATTACTTTAGTATGATTCATCTGGTGAATCATTCACGGTATTAATTGACTGTTTTGAACCATTCATTGACTTCAGTTGTGATTTCATCGCCGCCCATGGATTTCCACTTCGTTACAAACGCGTCGAATTCATCGATGCCAACCTGACCATAAATGATTTTGCTGAACGTATCTTTCTCCAGCTTGTCGAGTGCGTCTTTCTTCATTTTCATCGTTTCCGTAGGTGCACCCGTGAACTTGTTCTTGATTGCATCATCCTTGTGAGCTACCACGACTTGAGCCGCAGCGAACACTTCCGGTTTGTTTGCAATACTTGTATTTTTCTCAAAAGGTGTTTCAGGCTCCTTGCCTGTAGCAAGCTCAGCCAACGTATCCATCATCAGGTTCGGAATACGGGCACCATCATAAGTGAGTGTATACTTCAGCGGGGATACGCCATCTTTCACTTCGGCTTCACCAAGCACTTTTCCGTCTACAATATCAAAGTCATATCCTTGGGCAAAGCCATGTTCGAACTCCCCACCCACTTCTGGATTAGCGAAGTTATCAAACAAATAATTTTGATATGTGAAGAAAATTTCTGGGTTTTCCATATCCTTGTTGATCAACACGACCCCGTTGCTGGCACCTGAACCGTGATGATGGCTCTCGCCAGTCGGTCCGGTTGGCAGGGCTATTGCTTTGTAGGTAGCACCGTCCACATTTTTCTTCACATCATCAATCGGCCAGTTCGGCATCCAGTGTGGTCCCACAATGATTCCGGCTTTGCCTGCTGTAAACAGTTCAGCTGCCTTAATCTCATCATATACGCCGGCTTCCTTCGGCAGATAGCCTTTGGACAACCAATCTTTCATCGTTGCAAGTCCTTCTTTCACACCCGGTTGAATCGAGCCGTACTCCAGTGTTCCCTCTGCATTCAGATTCCACTGTCCTGGCATCGTGTTATACATCCCGAAGATCCAGCCGGATTCGCTCATCCAGGTATTGAGGGCAATTTTCATACCGACCGTCAGACCGTACGTATCTTTCTTACCGTTACCATCCGGGTCCTGATTCGTGAATGCATCCATCACCGTAACGAGCTCATCGATCGTTTTTGGTTCTTCCAATCCCAGCTTCTTCAGCCAGTCTTCGCGGATGAACATAACAGGGTCGCCATTGTAGGCATAGTCAAAGATTGGGATACCATACCGTTTGCCTTCATACATGTATGGGTACCACTCTTCCGGTGCGGATTCAGCAGCCCCTTTCCATGTGTCGGATGCATACTTGTCGAACAGCTCACCTGCGTCGGCGAATTTACCCGACTCAATCAACTCACGCACCAGATTGTAGTCACCACGGATGGAGACGATATCCGGCAGCTCTTCATTAGCCGACAGGGAGAGGCGAAGCTTCGTATAAAAAGCATCATTGGTTACCGACACAGCCCAAGGAGTGGTCAGGTCAATGCCCAAACGTTCTTTGGCCCATTTGGTGTGCACGTTGTTCTGTGCAGTTTCACCGTTCTTAAACTTTGTATCATCATTCCAGGCTCGCAAATAGCTCATCTGAACCGCAGGTTCATACTTACCGTCTTGCAGCGCAAGTGGCGCAGCCGCTTCCTTGGATGGTTCTTCCTTTGCCCCCGAACTGCATGCCGTTACGGCAACCATCGTCAGTGCAAGCAATGCAGTCATCATTTTTCTATACATGAAACCCCTCCTCAATCACTTTGAATGCCCTTACATGAAAAGGATAGTGCAGCTGGGGAAGCAAACATATATCACAATTTCAATGTTCATATTGATTTGTTAACCGTTCCGAAAATCCTGTGGGGTCAAGCCATAATGTTTGCGGAATACTTGAATGAAATATGGGGTATTGTTATATCCCACTTCCTGACCGACTTCATATATCTTCATAGCTGTGTGTTTCAGCAAGTGAACAGCACGTTCCATTCGGGAACGGATAATGTAATCACTGATGCCTTCACCTGTCGATTGTTTATACATTTTGGACAAGTATACCGGGTGCAGATGTACCTCCCCGGCAATGACCTGCAAGGAAAGATCCTCGCCCAGATGGTGGTCAATCCATTGCTGGACCTGTCTGATCATGTTCGATCCACTTTCCTGACCCGAGTCGGTTGTGCTTAGAGCCCATTGTTCCATCACGCTCCGAGTCCATGCTTCGAGACTCCGAAGAGACACGCCGTAGCCGTCCTTCAACAGCTGCTGATACTGCTCACCGAGGACATCGGACAACTGTCTGCCCTCCCGATGAGCCATGTAAGAAAAGGCTGCTGCGAGATAGTGAAAAGCAACATAGACATGCTCCGGGAACACACTATCCGATAACTCGGCAAAAATCGAATCAATCTTGCGATTTGCGTCCTCCATCCGTCCTGCTTCCAGCAGTGCGGTCAGCCCGGGTGGCTCATAGAGCGCCGCAAGTGATTTCAATGTTGCTCCATGGGAGCCGGCAGCCGCATTGAGATGCAGTCCTTTGCCCGCTTCCGCCTGCTTGCGCAAGGCACTTACAGCCTGATGATACAATTGTGGAACCTGCTCTGGAAAACGGCCTATCCGGCTGACTGACAGTGAAATCGTTGCGTTTAAATACTGCTTTACACTGTGAAGCAGCCGTTCTCCGAGCCGCCCCATCAGCAGTTCCGGTTCAGACTGTGCCTGTTTCGGACTTGCCATGAAGACGAGATCATCATACGCATCGTCCGTATGGCAGAGATGATAGCTGCTGCCAAAGATTTCTTCCACAACGTTGGAGATGGCGTATTTCATTAGACGAAATGCCTTGTGTGTTGGCTGTGGGTCATCATAACGGATGAGCAGCAGCTGCATTTTATCCTGGGGACGGAATCCAATCTCTAATTGCTCCAACTTTTCCACAAGTTCGCTCTCTGTAAATTTATGTCCGAGCAGTACATCCTTCATTAATCCCGCCCGCTTCTCGGGTAAATGTTCCCTCACCGAATACATGGCGCGCTGGTGCATCAACTGTTTCTCTCCCTCCAGTCGAATCTGGACAGAGGCCTGCTGCACGGCCTCAATCAATTCCTCATCCCGCACCGGTTTCAGCAGATAACTCACTGTTCCATGACGGAGTGCCTGCTTCGCATAATCAAAGGACGCGTGTCCAGATAAAATGATACATTTGGTCCGCTCCCACTTTTGCCGAATATGACTTACCAGATCCAGACCGGACAAGCCCGGCATACGAATATCGGTGATGATAATATGGACCTGATGTGCCGCCATTTGCTGCAATGCCTCTTTCACCGAGTACGCCTTATATACGTGTCCAATCCCATGTTCCCTCCACGGTATGGAGGCTGCAATCGATTCCACCGCTGAATGTTCATCATCCACGACCATTAGATTCATCATTAGGATATTCCTCCTCAAACCATCGTATTTCCACACTGAGACCCCCATAAGGGATCACTGCAAAATGAAGCCCCGAAGAATGACCATATCGTGTAACGAGCCGCTGGTGTACATTCCAGGTGCCTGTGCCAATTTCTTCACCCATCGGTTCATTGATTTCCCGTTCCAGACCGGCGATTTCTTCCGGCGTCAAAGTAACACCGTCGTTATCGACAAACAGACTGTATCGTGTGAAGTCCCTTCCATCGATTTGTTCTTGTACTGCCATGCCTGTAACCACAATGTGACCACTCCCCTCCATCGGTTCAATGCCGTGAATGACTGCATTCTCCACGATAGGCTGGATCAGCAGCCTGGGAATGTGCTGCTGCATCAGTTCCTGCGGTACGGCGATCTCAAACGACAAACGGTTGGTACGCATCTGTTGGATGGACAAATAATTGTCCAACAACCGAATTTCCTCTTCCACGGTCGTCATATCGTTCTCATCACGTGTAATGTAGCGATAGTAATCTCCCAGACTGAGCGACATGGCAATAACCGCCTCGCGGTTGCCGAGCTGCGTCATATTTTTAATATAAAATAGACAATTATACAGGAAATGAGGATTAATCTGTGATTGCAGATGCTTCAACGTCGCTTCCCGCGAACGGATGCGTTCCTCGTATACCTTTTCGATCAGCTCCTGAATCTGCTCGGCCATGTGATTGAAGCTCTGCGTCAGATAAGCAAATTCATCACGGGAATGATCAACGGGAATTCGGGTGGACAGCTGTCCTTTGCGAATCTGCTGCAATCCTCTCATCAGACGTTGGATCGGCACCTGTACCTTTCGATACAACAACAGTGCAGCACCAATACTGAGTACGAGCAGCAGCAAAATCGAGATTATAAACATATTCCGGCTCTTGTCCATCGGCGTAAGCAAATCATCCAGCACAACCGGGTTAACATAGATTCCGTTCAGCTGTTTGGAGAGCACGTAACTGACCAGATACTTCTTCCCCCCCACTTCCAGCTGATGATTTCCTTCACTATCCAGTTCGGTTAATGGCATGTCCCTCATCACAGCTTCCACGAGCTCGGGGTCTGCACTGCGATTTAATAGTGGCTGGTTGCCCGGGACGAGCAGAAACGGATCTCCTCCCTGTGCCTCCTTAAAATCATCCAGCATGGCAACAATGTTCATCGGGTCAAAATTAATCTCCATCACCGTCCGTACATCCGTGGTCACAGGTTTTTCATTCCACTCGTAGTTATCCGTAAAGAAATAAGTGAAGCTGCCTTCGTTCAACTGCCATCGGCCTGGCTGTGGAAATTTCAACATCTTCTCATTAAAGACCGTCCGGTTCGACATGGTGGACAATACCAACTCTGCCTGAGGCAGCACAATGGTAATATCGTTCTTCCAGCGGCTGGTGGACTGGTACAGCGACAATTTGTCGAGAATATCGAGATAGATGCTGTTTTTCTCATACTGACTGGTCGATTCCGTTATGTAACGATAGTGCAAAATACTTGGATCGCGCAGTAAAGTCAGCCCATAAAGAGAGAGCTGTTCAATATTTTTATCCACCTGAGAGCTAAAATAGTTGAATTGATTCAAGCTCGAATTTTGCTTCTCTTCGACAACCATGTCCACATTCGCCTGATTGGCGTAAGTATAGAGTAGCAGAATCGGTACCAGCAAACAGACCAGCAGCATAACTGTTTTTGAGAATACTGTAAATTTCATTGCTTCACCCTGTCCCGGATTAAAGTAAAGATACACATCGAAGTCCTATTTTATATTGAAACCCCTTACATATCTAGACTGAATTTCAAATGAGTCACTATTCGGTATACGTTTTTAACAAGTTAATAAATCAACATCCGCCTTGAAATGTTGTTCTATAGCCGGCCCGTTTCCATTGCTATAATTCAGTTGCTCCACTATTTGCAGAGGCTGACTGGCCTCATTATGCAGAGGCTGGACGATATAAAGGAGGGACCTGATGGCTATGGAACAACCACTAACGACCAATACGCCGATGCGGCAGGCAACACACAATCCACGCAAACGTACCCGCTGGAATTTCAAACGCAATTGGCCGCTGCATCTGATGCTGCTGCCTTCGGTACTGCTCACATTGCTGTTCGCCTATGTGCCTATGGGCGGCATTATTATTGCTTTTCAGGATTTCAAACCGTGGCTGGGATTCACCGGCTCCAAATGGGTAGGATGGGACAACTTCCGATTCATGTTCGAATATCCGGACAGTGTTCAGGTCATCTGGAACACCGTGCTGATTGCTGCCATGAAAATTGTGGCCGGACTCGTCGCCCCGGTTGTGTTTGCCATTTTGCTGAATGAAGTGCGGAACTCCACGTTCAAAAGGTTCTCACAGACGCTTGTATACCTGCCCCACTTCCTGTCTTGGGTTGTTCTAGGCGGTATCCTGCTAGACATGCTCTCCCCCGAAGGCGGACTGATTAACCAGGTGCTGGCGGCCGTTGGCATTGAACCGATCTTCTTTTTGGGAGATGGCGACTGGTTCCGTGTAACCGTAGTCATTAGTGATGTATGGAAGGAATTCGGATTTGGTACCATTGTCTTTCTTGCAGCCCTCGCGGGCATTAACCCTGCTCTATATGAAGCTTCCGAAGTTGACGGGGCAACACGGCTTAAGCAGACCCTGCACATTACGCTGCCTGCACTCGTGCCGATGATTATCGTGGTGGGAACACTTTCACTGGGGAATATTCTTAATGCCGGATTTGACCAGATATTCAACCTCTACAATCCACTTGTATATGATAAAGGCGATATTATTGACACGTTTGTTTACCGGATGGGTATTTTGAATGGCAAAATGAGCTTTGCGACTGCGGTTGGTTTGTTTAAATCCTTTGTCGCCATGTTCCTCGTTATTACTGCCTACCGGATGGCTTACAAAATCGCCAATTACCGCATTTTCTAAGGAGGAATTAAGGTGTATCACAAAACGACCGGATACCGTATATTTAACGGCTTCAACTTGTTCTTCATCGCGGCCGTCTCGCTGCTGTGTGTGCTGCCGCTTGTCCACATTCTGGCGGTTTCCTTCAGCGGTAAAGCGGCAGCTTCCGCCAATCTGGTTACGCTCTGGCCGATTGATTTTACAGTCGATGCCTATACCAAAACGTTTGGTAACAGCAACTTTCTCAGCGCGCTCTGGATCTCGGTGCAACGTACCGTGTTCGGAACGCTGCTCAGTATGGTGCTGGTCATCCTGACGGCATATCCTTTGTCTAAAGAAAGTCTGAATTTCAAGGGACGTTCGCTGTATGCGTGGTTTTTCATCTTCACAATGCTGTTTAGCGGCGGACTGATCCCATCCTATATCCTGATTCAAAAGCTGGGGCTGATCAACACCCTGTGGGCTCTGATTTTGCCGGGGGCTGTGGCGGTCTGGAATCTGATTCTCATGATGAACTTCTTCCGTAACGTGCCCAAAGAACTCGAAGAAGCGGCGTTCATCGATGGTGCCAACCATATCACCACATTGTTCCGCATCTATCTGCCTGTGTCCATGCCGGCCATTGCTACGATCTCCCTCTTCACCATGGTGGGTCAGTGGAATTCCTGGTTCGACGGGTTGATCTATATGAATGACGCAGCCAAATATCCGCTCGCTACATTGATGCAAACGATTATTGTGCAGCAGGATTTCTCCAATATGAATGTCGATGCAACGCAGCTTCAGAACATGTCGCAGCGTACGGTAAACGCAGCCCAGATCTTTATCGGGGCACTGCCAATCCTGCTCGTGTATCCATTCTTGCAGCGTTTCTTTGTCAAAGGAATTGTGCTTGGAGCTGTAAAAGAATAGGGTTCGTGTACTGAATAGCATTCGCATCAAGTCATCCCGAAGTTTATAACACATTTATTTACTTCGGGATGATTTTCCGCGAATGGCGTTGTTATATTGATTAATTAATTCATCCAGAACCATCGATTGACGAATGACCTCCGGATGCCACAGTTCTTTATGAGAATTTGCAATCTGGTAGAGCCTCTGTCTTGCCTTTTCAATACACTCCTGAATGGTTTCCGGATTATGCACCATACTCCCGCCCCCTGTTGTCCTTCAATATCCTCCATCCAAAAAAGACCATCTATTATAATATTCGGAACAAAGGGAGCTGCACATTACCCCAAAATCGAATTTATGGTTATTTTTTCTTGTCCAGGTTGAAATAAGGATGAGCTATGGACTCAGATGGTGCAAAATATGAAAAAATACCGGATAGGCTTATCAGCCGTATCCGGTATTTTTGTTATACCTTAATTTATGGTTAGCAGAACCCTAAACAACATTTTCTTATGAAATATGCTGAGGCTAGTCCTCATAGGTTGCAAAAAAAACATCATTCAAAATGGTTTTTGCTTTCTTCAAATTACGGGAATCCAACTTGTTGAGCATAGACATGATTTCGTTCATTTCACCGGTCAATAATGTAGAACTATTGGCCCTATGAGCTTCTGAATCCTCGCTAGTATGCGCCTTTCTTCGGGCAGGTTCAGTAGCCTCCTCCTCTGTTTCCGAATGAATCCATGATGTATGCAGCGTCTTTTGGAGGGTGTTGACGAGAAATTGTAACTCATCCTCGTTATACCGTTGCAAGAAATGATGAACCCCAAGATCAATCTGATGATGCAGGCCCTGATGCAAACGATAAATCTCTTTTCCGAGTGATGTGGTACGGAACAGAACTTCTTTTTTGTTATCCGGAAGTGACTCGGTTACGATGATGTTTTGAGACACAAGTCTCCTCGTGATTTTGGAGACCGTTCCTTTGGAGAAGCCGAATTGCTTTGAAATGGTTATGCCGTTTACTGGCTCAAGTGTACCGATCGCATCCAGCACATGCAGCATCGTCACTGTCATTTCTTTGATCAGCTCTTCAACAGCTGGATTAGGACTATTCTGGATCAGCCACTGTTTTTCTTCGTCTTCTTCTGCTTGGAATCTGATCTGTATATCTTTCACTGCTTCTAGTACTTCTTGAATTAAGTGATCTCTTTTTTGTTTTTCCGATGGGTTGATCATTCCATTTTCCTCCAACGATTGTTAGCTTCATACCAGTATATCAGGGTATATCCAACAATTAAAGTTTCCCGGAAACAATATTGACAGCAGTAAAGGATTAAACTATTATTGTTTCAAAGGAAATTAAAAAGTTTCTTAGAAACAATAAACAAAGCATGTTATCTAATCCATTGCGATATGGGTAATCAGGAGGAGATTCAACTGACCCAACATTACGATATTGACGTACTCATCGCTGGAGCTGGACCGACTGGCTCCGCTCTTGCAGCCGACCTGCTACGACGCGGCCTTCTTGTCCGACTCGTTGACAAAGCCCCTCACGCCTTTCAAGGCTCCCGCGCCAAGGGAGTTCAACCCAGAACACAGGAGGTTTTGGAGGACTTCGGCGTGCTGGAAGAGGCTCAGTCAGAGGGAAGTTCTTACCCGCTTGCCGGTTTTCATATTGGACCGTTAACTGTGCCTTGGCGCATGCAGCAGCAAAATAAACCAACACCGAGCGATCCGTATCCAAACATTCTTCTGTTGGCGCAACACCGAACGGATGCCATCTTACATCGCCTGCTCAAACGTCTCGGCTTAACCATTGAATTTAACAACGGGTTGGAGCAATTCGAACAGGATGCCGATGGAGTGACGGCGACTCTCTCTTCCGGGGAGAAGGTTCGGAGCAGATATCTCGTTGGAGCAGATGGAGGTTCGAGCATCGTTCGCAAAGGGGCAGGTATCCGATTTATTGGAGAGACTACCGACTCTGACCGTACACTTATCATCGACGGCTCGATCGACAAACTGTCTCGCAGCAGGTGGCATATGTGGCCACGCACACATGGCACGTTTGTCGGTGCCTGTCCGCTGCCACACTCCGATCAGTTCCAAGTCATGATCAGGCTGGCACCAGATGAAAAGCCTAACCTTGACGAAGCCGCACTGGCCGCTCAATTCCACAAACTTACAGGCTTGCGTCTCTACGACATTACCTGGAGTTCGGTGTTTCGTCCCAACGTTCGGCTAGCTGTGCACTATCGGTCGGGCCGCGTCTTCATTGCAGGCGATGCTGCTCATGTGCACACCCCGGCCGGAGCACAGGGTCTCAACACGGGTATACAGGACGCTTATAACCTCGGTTGGAAAATAGGGCAGGTCATGGCTGGGGCACCCGATCGTCTGCTTGACAGCTACGAGGCTGAGCGTCAACCGATTGCCGCTCGTGTCCTCAGCAAATCCACCGAGCTGTACGCCAAGCTAGACAAAAATCGCCTGGCTAGCCTCAAGCGTGGAGACGAGGAGCGACAGCTTAGACTTTCGTACCATGGTGGGCCGCTCGCATCTAGCAAAGAATCGGCCACGAAGACCCTTCATGTCGGTGACCGTGCGCCAGATGCTCCCTGCAACGGACCCGGAGGGGAACAGCGTCTGTTCGACATCTATCAAGGGCCACACTTCACTTTACTTGCCTTTGGCCCTAACGCTGCCAAGATACTTCCCAAGTTGAACTGGCCTACCAGCGGTGCCGAATTACACTGCTACGTCGTTGATGCCGCACACGAATCCGATCAGAACGTCCTCCATGACTCCAGCGGCAAATTGACCCGTACCTACGGGATTACCAGCGACACGCTGGTCTTGATTCGCCCAGATGGTTATATCGGGAGCATCATTACGGCTGATTGGCATGCAAGCTTCGACAACGTAGCCAGAATGTTGGCCCCGCCGCAGTCCATCGGAGTCAACCCGAATTGAAGCTCATGCGAGACTATGAATGCTAATTCAGCTAATGTATGAGGGCCGTCATTACGGCCATAGATGTGGCTAAGCTAAATGCAAATAAAACCGGAAGCGACCACATTCAGGGGCCATTTCCGGTTTTATTTGTCTGTTCTTTTTCCATTTTGAAGTAATTGCACTGTTCCATTCATCTTAATCCGATATCCTCAAAACGATTGCCAATCGTCTCAGGGAATGCCTGTTTAATGGCATCGATGGCACGCTGTTCCGTTTCCCCTGCTTGCTCAATCAGACAGATCACCTTTAGCACATGCCCCGGTTCCTTCGCATCCCACGCTCTTGATTCCTCAACCTTCTCCATCATCTGAGCATATAGTTCTGCGAGTAACGCATACTCCTGCACAACATGAGTCATCTGAATAGACAAATGCTCAAGCTCTGCAACATAGGAGGCCATATCGTTTCTTGAATTAGCATAATACCGCAAAACAATTGCAGCTTGATCTGTTTCATATGTTCCAGATTGCAGGGCAGCAGCAATGGCTGCATAAGCAGCGGGTCCACAGGCGTAATCCTGAGGAGGCAGCATATAATCATGGGTTTCCCATTTGTACACGGCCTGAATTAATGATTCCTTACACACTTCCCATATATCCACGATTGTATGAGACTCAAGAATCTGATAATACCAATAAGGCGTACTGTTCCGACCAAAAGAATCATAGGGCAGACGAATGACTTCATTTTCTTTACTTTCACAGATAAAGAGTACCTGCTCCCGATCATCATAACCCGTGCAAATGACAAACTGATCATGCCATAGAATGGCCCCTACACCTCGGTCAATGGAAGCTTTAATATCCAACAGGGCCTGCTTCTGATAGAGCGGAAAGGTCCGCTCGAATGAAAATCCCCCGTGTTGTCCGGTCGTGACACCAATGAAATCAGCAGCTACAAAATTTTCGGCCATCCAGTTATACGCCGAGATTGATTCTGTCGTTAGACGCCGATCCACTACTAATCGAAACACATTTGCGGTCATGCCCGCAATCATGTGACGCGGTAAATTCGTCCACTGCTTGTGCATCAGAATGCGATACATCGCATCGATGTACGATCCTGGACCGCTCCAGGATCGTTGTTCATCCTCCAAATTCTGAGTCTGTGTAGAATGAATCCAATCCGGCAGTATGTTACTCCCCATCACCTTCTCCTCCCCCCTACCTTGCTGAATGTGCTCCCCACCGTGGTACGGTGTTGCGTTTACGATCAGGATACTTCGAGGAGATCAAACGAAAAAAATCAACAGCCCGCTCTTCCAATGCTTTCGCTTCCAATAGAGCTTGTGCCAGCTTCTCTGTTGCGTCTGCCTGCATGATCCATCTGTTATTTTCCTGAATCATGCATCCTTTCATCTGTAAAATCAATGCTCCAAGCTGTTCATAACATGCATAGGCTTGTTCCAGTTCGGTCCATATCCCCCGCGCATCCTGCAAATACATCTGAATTTCAATTCGGGACTGGCAATAGGATTCCAAAATATACGCAGCACCGGATTGGTCGTAATCCCCACTTCGAAGGGCTTGCCCCCACACATCATACGCTAGTCTGCCCGAAGCGATATTCCGATCAGGCAGTAGACGATAAGGGATATCCCAATCCTCAATTGCCAATCTCAGTGATTCCAACACCATCTCTTGTTCAGGGATATACACCTGGTCACCAAAGACCTGACAATACCAGAACCCGGTGAAGTTTAATCCGAAATTGTCGTACAGCAAAATCTGCGGTTCCCTGCCCCAGCCATCTTGCACATAAAAGATGCGATCACTGTCATCATACCCATGAATGACACCAAATTCCGGAATCCAGTAGATCACCCCGATGCCTGCATCCAAGATGCGTTTCACCCAACTCACCGCATCCCGCTGGTAATACCCGAATGTGGGATGACGTGTCCGTCCCCCATCCCAGATCGTGAATATCCCCAGGTTATCGATTCCAAGGCGATGGGATTCGCCCCATTGACCATAAGCTGTTACCGACATGGGCAGTAGTCTGCGATGCACCGAAAGTTTGAATGCCATACCCGTACATCCGGCTAGCAAATATTTGGAACCTTGAAACAGACCCGCATGGGTCAATACAGCGTGCAGGCTATCCACATACGATTTGGAATCCCGCTTCATGATCAGGTTTTCTAACACAACTTCAGTCAAAAAAAATCTCCTCTCCATGGTTGTTCTAATTCACGTTTGTCTTGTGCTCCTTGCAAGTCTCTCGATTATTCCTTCAGCACTTTGCTGAAGCTTTCGTCTAAGCCACGTTGGAGACAACAGTTCCTCCCACTCGCTAATGAACAAATGCTGCAGGAAAGCGTCCGTATCATAAAATTCAATCCAATGAACCTTATCTTTCTGCTCCCGAATTCGATATCCTTGCCACAGCTCTGTTTGCTGTACTTCTTTCAGTTTTATCTCAGCGACAAATGGTTTACGGACAGGCAGCGCCTCTTCCCATGCACCCAGCAACCCGTCTGTCTGACACTGAAACGTCTCGTTCGTCATCTGCACATGAATCATGCCTTCCAGCCGGATGGCCGTTTGCTGTAAAGGGTCCATTTCATAGCCAACCACATAATCGGCGTTGAACTGAGACAGCATCTTCAATGGACACCAGGTAAATTGCCGTTCTCCGGCATGATCTCTGTAATGGATATGTACTTTGCGGGATTCGGCAATCGCATGGGACAAAATCTCAAAAAACTGAAGCTGCTGCGGATCTGCTCTAAACACAGGAAGCTGACTGCTTCCCGTCTGCTGTTCCTCGAGCGTAAAACGCTCCAGCAAATGTGCCACACGCTTCACCGCATCCGACTGATCATAATTGTAATGCCGATAACGATGTGCCAGATACTTCAGCACCCGCTGTTCTTCTTCTGTCATATATAAATGGGGCAATCTGTAGGTCTGATCCTCGTAACAATACCCCCGATATTTTGCTATATACACCAGGGGGGCACGCAGAGAAATCGCCATATATTCAATATCGCGCTGGGCCTGGCGCCGGGATATTTCAAATTCACGTGCAAGCCAGCTGCTGTTCGGAAAACGTCCACTCCGAATCTGCTCGTCAAACCAGTGAATACGATGCAAATTGCTCATTTCCCTGCCCCCTGGCTCATTCCGTATTTCGTAATTGTATTATACCAAAAGACATGGCCCGTTCCGAAGAACAGGCCTGTTATGTTATACGGTTACCTTGTCCACTCTGGACTGTACAGCTTTGGAGCATTTCTTGCATACTTTCAGACTCGTACCATCTGTTTTCGTTTGCGAATACAACAATTTAATCCGGGTGCTGCTGCACACCGGGCATGTTCCTCTTCCTCGGGATGGTAGATTCCACAGGACGCGTCCTCTTTTTGTTTTTGCCAACGTTTGTGAACCTCTTTTCGATATGGTTTTGTGTGTTCACCGTTATTATAGAGGGTATGGTACGACATAGAATGTCGCAGCAGTATGGAATATACCAAACATAAAAAAATGTCCCCTCTTCAACTTGAAGAAAGGACATTTTTTAGGAATCATGTATTTCGGACTGAGCTGCCGCTTGTAACAAAGGCTGCAGCAGACCAGGAAAACGCACTTCCAGATCCTCGGATCTTAGCGTCAGGAAATGCTGTGTACCTTGCACTCTCACCCGAATCACTCCGGCCTCCCGCAGGGTCCGAATATGATGTGACATCGTGGATTTCACAACAGGTGCACGAAAATGACTGCATGGCTGCTCACCATTTCTGGCTGCTTCGGTTACGATCCCAAGACGGATGGGATCACTTAAAGCGTACAATACGGAAGAAAGTTCAATATCCTCCACTTGGGGATGGTGCAAAATTTTCATCGTTGTAGTCTCCTTTTTTTCAGACTATCCATTGTATTTTAGCACAGTTCCATGATATATTTCTAATGTTCGATACCAATCGAACTTATAAACATACTTCGTTTATGTATCCCCTGCTGCCAGGCATGGGATTCACTCTATACCACATTTTGCAAATGTTACACACCGTTTCTGAAATGTTGCGAAATACACATCAATCTAGGAGGTTTTTATGAACAACACCGCAACTGCATCATCTGGGGAACGGACAGCAGGAATACAGGAAGGGTTAATCGTAAGTCTGCTGGGCTTCACGGTTGTGCTTGTCGTTATGAATACGATGATGTTCAATCTGGCCCTGCCCAAAATTGCAGCCGAATTTATGCTCTCGTCTGTCTCTTCTTCCTGGATTGTCACCGGTTATTCCATCGTTTTTGCTATTTCCTCGATCACGTTCTCACGTCTGTCGGATTTTGTGCCGATTCGCACCCTGTTTACGACCGGACTTACACTGCTTGGTGCGGCATCCGTTCTTGGTTTCTTCAGTAACCATTTTATCCTTCTGCTCATTGCACGTCTGATTCAGGCTGCGGGTGCAGCTTCTGTACCAGGGCTAGCTATCGTTCTTATTACTCGTTACATTCCAAGTGACCGCAGGGGTAAATCCATGGCTGTTGTCATGTCTGCCAGCTCACTGGGTCTTGGACTCGGACCTGTGATCGGCGGCAGTATTACACAGTTTCTCGGATGGCATGATCTGTTTATCGTTACCGGACTAACCTTGTTTTTGATCCCTGTATTTTTCAGACTGCTTCCAAGTGAGATGCCGCAAAAGGGTTCATTCGACTTGCTCGGCGCGCTGTTACTGGCGATCGGAACAACCGGCGTCCTGCTATTCCTGACTTCGCGTGAATGGGTAACCCTCGTTGTTGGTGCCGCAGCACTGGTCCTGTTCTGGTTACGAATTCGCCGTGCGGCTGATCCTTTCGTTCAACCGGCTCTGTTCAAAAACAAAAAATATATGATGCTCAGCTCACTGGGGATTGTATCGTATATTAACAACTTCTCGACACTGTTTCTGCTGCCGCAAATCCTGGCACATCTGTATAGCCTGACTCCGGCCCAGTCCGGGCTTGTCATCTTCCCGGGTGCAATCGTGTCCATGCTGTTATCCAATCGGATTGGCCGCATGATTGACCGACACGGCAATACACAACTGCTCAAGTTCGCACCATGGTTGCTGCTCGCTGCTGCCGGATTGTTTGCTCTTTTTGCAGACGACAGCATCTATGCCATTATGGCCGTATACATTCTGCTTAGCGTAGGCTTCTCTGCACTGACAACGAGTGTATCCAATGAGTTGTCAGGCAATCTGACGGTGGATCAGGTTGGTGCTGGCATGGGACTGTTCCAGCTCAGCCAGTTCTTCAGCGGTGCATTTAGTGTTACGGTAACCGGTGTGGCATTGACAGCCATGCAGCAATTGCCGTTATCCTCGGCGTACACCAACATTTTCTGGGGCATGACTGGTGTTGCTCTGGCATCCATTATTTTCTCCCAAGTGTATCTAAGAATGCAGTCACGGAAGAAAACTGTCGTTTCACACTAAGCAGCTTATAAAGGTTCTTACTTATAATAGATTCTTCATATAAGAAAGCCAGGGATTGGACCGATAGGGTCTGATCTCTGGCTTTGTTTGTTATTAGACTAAAAGAAATCAATAGGTATTACTTTATCTCTGTTATTCTATATTATAACCAGATCGTATATCTATTTTGAAAATGATAAAACCAAGGGGATGTCTACTCACATATGAAGCTTCAACAGTTTAATTCACTATTTCGTATCCCTACATACCGGCTGTTTCTCGTTTGTATGTTGTTGCAAGGCATGGCTATTTCAATCAGCGCTCCCTTTCTGGCGGTGTACTTTACAACCCGTCTCGAAGTATCCATCGCTACATTTGGATTATTCACTGCCGTAACTCTTATGGCGGGTGTGTTGTTCAGTTCCTGGATCGCCAGACGATCCGATCAACCCGGGGCTCGCAAAAAAATTCTGGTGTCTGCCATGATTTGCAATGCTCTTGCTTTTGCCGGGTATCTGTGGATTCACGACTTCACTTTATTATTTATCTATATGACGGTACTGACTGCACTAGGATCTCCCGCCATGCCACAATTGTTCGCAGCAGCAAGAGAAGCGGTCAATACCGCAACCGACGTCGATCATGCTGTGGCCAATTCAACCCTGCGCTCCGCGTTTTCATTGGGGTTTATTACGGGACCTTTACTCGGAACTTTACTGATTGCGTATATTGGATACACCGGTATTTTCAGTTCAACGTGTTTTATTTTTTTAATCAATGCACTATTATTTTTCTTTCTGTTAAAAAAGGCTCCCGAGCCTTCTACCCTCCGAACCTCTACGGGAGGTATACACATGAAATTGCATCAGGATGCAAGAATCTACATGCCTTTTCTCATTACCACTCTTCTGTATATGGCACATTGGATGAATAATCTGAATGCATCACTGTTCATTATTCACCATCTGGGCGGGGGAACCCGGGAAGTTGGCTGGATCTCCAGTTTATGCGCAGGGCTTGAAATTCCCATTATGCTAGGTTTGGGTCTGCTCGCTTCAAGGTACCCCAACCGCACACTCATGTTATGGGGCTCCCTCATAGGTGCCGCTTATTATGTAATAGTTTTGTTCTCCACGGAACTGTGGCACTTGCTGGCAGGACAACTATTGCTCGCATTCTTTGTCGCCGTCATCTCTGCTATCGGTATCAGTTACATGCAGGATCTGCTTCCGTCCATGCCCGGCTATGCGTCAACACTCTATTCCAATGCCTCCACGTTGGGAAGATTATTTGGTAGCTTGATAGGGGGATGGACAGCCGGAGCGTGGGGGTATCGAAATTCCTACTGGGTATGTTTGCTGCTCGTTCTGCTTTCGTTAGGCATGCTTATTGTCACACAACAATTGTCAAAAGAAAAACGTCAGACCCTTTCACTCTAATCAGATCTGGATCAAAGCTTGAGTGAACGTAAGAGCTTGAACAAAACAAAGTCCCACGAACGCAGCAATAGCGCTCGGTACAATCGCTTATTATACGTTGGAATACGGGTTAAGCATCTGCTCAATCTTCAGACCACGAGCATCATTTTCCTCGCCTCTTATGTTTTTTTTGAAAATGTATATAAAAATGTATTCCCTCATCCGGAATACAAAAAAATCTTTCCCACCCTCTATGGAGGGGAAGGAAAGATTGTCCATTCAGCTTTTAACCGGCGCGGCTAAAAGGTCGACTTCACTTCTAATTCCGGTAATACGGATTATACGGTATGTGCAGCTTTCATCTGGGCAGCCAGCTCAGACATTTTTTTATTGTGCAAATAGCTCTCCATCTCTTCTTCCGCACGAACCATCACCTGCTGAATCAGGCAGCCTTCGTTATGATCCTGGGAGCATTCAAACAGAGAAGCCTGCCCTTCAATCGCATGGATAATCTCCAGAAAAGAAGGATCCGGATTCCTCCGGCTAAGCCGATAACCACCATTGGCACCCGAAGTCGATTCAATCATGCCGGCTTTGACCAGTTTGGTCAATATTTTAGATAAATAGGTTGGAGATACTTTTTGCATCTCAGCTAATTGATGTACACTGACCAATTGTTCCGGTTCGGTAGCAACCAGAAAAAGCATGGTGTGCAGGGCATAGTTTGTAGCTTTCGAATATTTCATGAGGGCACCTCATTATATACGGATTTAATTTATCTATAATAGACTTGATCAAACACTCTGTCAAACTTCAAGAACACCAACAAGTGAAACTGATTGGCATCATGTATCCTCTAGCCGTGGTAAAGCCCCCGATAATCCGTAGGTGTCATACCCTCATGGGCCAAAAATTGGCGATTAAAATAACTGGCATTGGGATACCCAGCTTCTTCTGCGATCTGTCCAATGTTGGCCGTGGGCCGTTCCAGCAGCCATTGCTTCGCCATCTGTAATCGCGAACGGGTTATAAATTCCATCGGGGTCATCTCCACAGCACTCTTAAACATTTTGCAAAAGTAATACGAACTCACACCCGCCATATCCGCCCAATCCTGTAACAAAAACGGTTGACATGCCTCCTGCTGCATCTGTGGAAGCAGTCCAAGGATACGGCTCTCGGCCTTGCTTGTGCGTGTGCTTTTCAGTGGAACAGCATGCTGCACGAACTCAGCTAGCACAGCGTAGGTCAGAGTAGATAGTTGGGCAGGACGCAGCATCCGATTTTGCTCGGCTTCATTCAGTAGGGCCATATGTGCTTCTTCCCATGGTGCCTGCTGTCGCAGCGTCCACAACAGATTGCGATGCAGCCCCCGTTCAATCATATAATCATGCAGCCGTTCACCGTAAAAATGAACCCATCGCACATCCCATGGATCATCATCGCTGCTGTAGTAATGCTGCCGCTGCTGTGGAAAATACAGTACAGCTTGACCCGCACGAAGCTCATGCACGACTCCCTCCACTTCCACGTATCCCTTGCCTGCAGCAACATAGTGAATATTAAAGTTGTTAAGTGCACCAGCCTCACGTAAAACGGTGTGCTCGGGGTGGTCGATATAATGGCCGACGGACTCCGGATAACAAAAATAAGGAATATCCTGCAAGGTAAGCAATACCGTTTGCCTCATCATGGAGCGTTCTCCTTTCCAAACAATATTGTGTTAATTGAATTCAATATATTATCATTTTAATTCATTGATCTATTACTTATAATCACAATATACATTCATTCATAGGAGGAAACAACAAATGAATTCAGATCGAAAACTGCGCTGGGGAATTCTTGGTAGCGCTAGCATTGCCGTGCGATCCGTTATTCCAGGTTTGCAGCAATCCGAGTTGAATGAAGTAACCGCCATTGCCAGCCGGGATGAAGAAAAAGCGAAACAAACCGCTGACCAACTCGGCATTTCTCAAGCCTATGGCAGCTATGAAGCTTTACTTGCTGACGATTCCATTGATGCGGTCTACATTCCGCTTCCGAACCATCTGCACCGGGAATGGACACTCCGTGCCGCAGAAGCCGGTAAACATATTTTGTGTGAGAAGCCACTGGCACTGACGGAGCAGGAAGCTCAGGAGATGGTGCAAGCCTGCGAAGACGCTGGTGTGCATCTCGCTGAGGCTCTCATGTACCGACACCATCCACGTTATGATCAAATTAAAGATATTATCGCTAGCGGAGAAATTGGTGAGATCCGCGGCATTCATAGTACATTTTCGTTCAACAGTTCCGGTTCGACAGGTAATGTTCGCTTCCAGCGTGATTGGGGCGGCGGTTCCCTGTATGATATCGGCTGTTATTCCATCAGTGCAGCACGCTTGCTGCTTGGCCAAGAGCCATCCGCGGCAACCGTCATTGGCATGTTCTCCCCTGAGCATGGTCATGTGGATATGATGGCTTCCGGCCTGCTTGAGTTCGACAATCATATTGGCGTCACCTTTGACAGCAGCATGTGGGCAGCCTTCCGCAACACACTGGAGGTACTTGGATCAGATGGCATCATCGAGGTTACTTCTGCTTATATCAGCAATCCGGACCGGGGCTCCAACTTCTTCGTAACTGTTGACGGTGAGCGTAAGGAGATTGAAGTTCCACAGGTGAATCACTACTCCCTCCAGGGAGACGACATGGCACGAGCTGTACTTCAAGGTAAAGCTCTGCGCTTCGCTCCATCCGATGCTGTAGCCAATATGAAAGTACTCGAAGCTTGTCTTCGTTCAGCAGAAGAACGTACACGAATTACACTATAAGAAGAGAGGATGAACTTAATTATGGAATACATTGAAATTGCTGGTGCAGGCAAACCTATCTCCCGATTGATTAAAGGAACTGATTATTTTTACCATGATTCCTATGAGAAAGCAGCTACGAACATGGACGCATTCCTGGCGATTGGCGGTAATACCGTTGACTCCGCACATATTTATTGTGGTGGACAGAGTGAAGAAGTGCTTGGACGTTATATGCAGGAACGCGGTAACCGTAACGAGATCGTTATTTTGACCAAAGGTGCGCATCATGACCAGAACGGCCCACGCGTTAATGCTGATGCTATCCGCAGCGATCTTCTTACCAGTCTGGAGCGGCTTCAAACGGAACATGTAGAGCTGTATGCACTGCATCGGGATGATCCAAACGTACCTGTTGGCGTGATTCTCGAAGCGTTGAATGAACATATTGAATCCGGCAAAATCGGCGCGATCGGCGCCTCCAACTGGACCTGGCAGCGGCTGGAGGAAGCTAACGCATATGCTGCAGCTAACGGTCTGAAAGGTTTTACATTCAGCAGTCCGAATCTCAGTCTTGCCAAAGCGAACGAACCGTTCTGGGCAGGCTGTGTATCGGCAGACGAAGAAACGTTGGCATGGCATGAGCGCACCAAGCTTCCATTGCTGTCTTGGTCATCCCAGGCTCGTGGATTCTTTACCGGACGTTTCACACCTGAAGTGCGGGACAATGAAGATCTGGTTCGTGTGTTTTACAGTGACGGCAACTGGGAACGGTTGCACCGGGCGGAACAGCTGGCCGAGTCGAAAAAGACTTCCCCCATCCAGATTGCTCTCGCTTATGTATTAAATCAGCCGTTTCCAACCTGTGCATTGATAGGTGCCCAGAATCAGGCAGAATTGCTCTCCTGTGACGAAGGATCACGTATCACCCTATCTCCTGAAGAAGTAGCATGGCTGGATCTCGGCAGTGATGTGAAGCCTAGTATCTAATACAGATATAACGGCTTTTAATCAAGTTTAAAGATTAATGGACTGACTCTTCCGCGATGTAGCGGAGTAGTCAGTCCCTTTTTGGAATGCCAGTTAACGGTCGTATATCTCATAGTCATGAAAGAAGTAACAAAAAGAGACTACCCACCAGGAATATTTCTCTGGAGGTAACCCCTTTTTAATATTAGATAGTCAAACGAATTAAAGTAATGACGATGATATCGTTACGATTACAGCTTCACGATCTGACCCGTCTTCTCGGATTCAAATGCTGCCAAAATCACTTGCAGGGAACGCAGACCTTCTTCGCCGGAAATGCTTGGAGGTGTTTGCGTTACAATCGATTCTACAAAAGCGTCAATAACGCCGCTCGGTACTTGTTTTTCGTTAGTTGCCATCGCGCCAACTTTGTATGTTTCAACTGTACCGTTAGTCAGTTCAACGATAACCTCGTCGCCTTCTACCGTTCCAATCTTCATCACACCATTTTCACACCACAGAACCGTACTGTTATCTCCTGCTCTGTATTGTGTCCAGCTCGCTACCAGTGTACCGATTGCACCGCTCTTCATGCGAAGCAGGCATGTAGCATTATCGTCCACTTTCGTGTTCTCCTTGTGCAGTGTGCTGATGAAACCAGCCACTTCGGACACTTCATCATTCAGCAAATAACGGATAAAGTCAGATTTGTGCACGCCCAGGTCACCCATGGCACCCATAATTGCTTCTTCTTTGCGGAAGAACCAGCTTTCTGCACCGTCTACGCTCCAGCCTTCCGGACCCGGATGACCAAAGGATGTACGGAAATTCAGGACTTTACCGAGCTTGCCGGAGTCCAAAATTTCTTTGGCTTTCACATGTGGAGGCATCAAACGCTGGTTGTGTCCAACCATCAGATATACACCGTTTTTCTTGGCAGCTTCAATCATTTGCTCGCCTTCTTCGGTTGTAACCGCCATCGGTTTTTCCACCAGTACATGTTTACCGGCATTCGCAGCAGCAATGGCCATCGAGGCATGCAGATAGTTCGGTGTACAAACGCTGACTGCATCCACTTCTTCGTTTGCAAGCAATTCTTCGTAGCTAGTGTAAGCTTTACCGCCGTAAGTTTCGGCCATCTTCTCCGCACGCTCCACGATCGGATCGGCAAAAGCGACAAGTTCTACGTTCTCATTGGCAGCGTACTCGGGAATATGTCTGCGCTCGGCAATGGCTCCACAGCCAAATACAGCAACTTTAATTTTACTCATGTACAAATGTCTCCTTTGACAAATAAATTAGAATTGGTTCAAGTAATTTTGCTTCAGCCAGTTATGGCTATTGGCTACGCTTTCAAGCGGTGGATTCTGGCAAACGTCCTGTTCCACGATCAGCCATTCTACACCTGCACTTGTAGCCGCTTCAATAACAGCTGGCAGGTTAACCGAACCTTGTCCCAGTTCCAATGTCTTCATCTGGCCTTGTTCGTCTTTGCTAAAGTCTTTCAAGTGAAGCAACGGCAGACGGCCTGCATATTTGTTGATATACTCAATCGGATTTTGTCCGGCAAATTGTACCCAACATACGTCCATTTCCACTTGAACCGCTTCAGGTGTCGTTTGAGCAAACATTGCATCAAAGGCATTTTCGTCGCCAACCTGACCGTGGAATTCGAAATCATGGTTATGATAACCGAAGATCAGACCTTGTTTGGTCGCTTCTGCACCGTATTGTTGCAATTCCTTAAACAGTTTTGTCCAGCCTTCTGCATTCTCTGGACGATCTTCAGGCATCAGGTAAGGGCAGATCATATATTGAGCCCCAATCGTTTTGAGGTAATCGATTTGTTGTTGCAAATCTTCACGCATAGCATGCAATGAAACGTGGCTGCTAAAACCTTTTAGTCCAAGCTCATCCAATAGCGCTTTCATTTCTTCGGCAGGAATGTCACCATATCCAGCGAATTCGACACCTTCATAACCAAGCTCTGCTACCTTGCGCAACGTTCCACGGAAATCTGCTGCAGTTTCATCACGGAGTGTAAACAATTGCAAACCAATATTAAGTTTTTTCATAATAGATGCACCTCTGCTCTCAAATTTGCTTTCATTGCTCTATCTGGTATCATCCTAACGCAAAACAGGCTAGAATGAACATATACAATATCGTCAGAACATGAACTATCTGATCAAATTTTTAAATTTGGAGGATACATCTTTTGGAAACCTCAGTACTGATCTGTGATTACTCATATCACTACAAGGCGTTTAACCATAATATGAAGGGCGAGTTGCAGACTTATCTGTTCCGTCTGCAAACCGAAGGCTCTTGCAAGGTATATGTGCAGGATGAAGAATTTAAGATGACTGGCGGGGATTTACTGCTGCTCAAACCCGGAGATGACTATCATCTCGTGGTGGAAGAACCTCACAAGGAGGGCCGGTTATCCAGCGGAGACTATTATTTGTTCTGTGAAGGGGAATGGATTGATAGCTGGTGGAAGCGTCACCATCGATCGACCGTGAGCCACATCGGGCTGGATGATAAATTGGTCAGTCTCTGGCGCAATATGCTCCTGGAGAAACGCCGTGGACCGCTGGAGGAAAATATAGAACTGAGTGATGCACTGCTGCGCGGTTTGTGTCTGTATATCGATCGGGCCATCAAGGAGAATATCCAGACCGATCGGTCGATTTCCTCCACACTGAAGCTGAAACGATTCATTGAAGAGCATGCCACCGTGACCTTCAAACTTGAAGAAGCCGCCCGCTACGCAGGATTAAGCCTGTCTCGTGCGGTACGATTGTTCAAGGAGCACTATGGCCAAACGATGATCCAGTACGCGATTGAGATTCGGCTGAACGCTGCCTTGGAGCGTATGAAGTACAGCGATATGACCTTGGAGCATATTGCCGAAACATGCGGCTTTGCAAGCTATTCCTATTTTCACCGCGTATTCCGATCCCATTTTGGAATGTCCCCGGCTGAATATCTCAAATCCCAGGCCCATCAATCCATCGATCTGGAGCACGTCTAGGTGCCATTGAATTTCAAATTCTCTCCTTATTTCAGGATGAAAGCAGCTGATTTTCAATCGGCTGCTTTCTTTTTCCGAAACTCCTTCCCAATACCTCTTTCACTTCCCATGACTTCATGGGAACAAACCTGTATAGTTAAAATATAGTATTCTTACAAATTCATACATAGGTTAGTCTTATACTCTACCACTCTACTATCTGGAGCGATTAACATGAATTCTAAACGTAAAATTCTCATTATCGAGGATGAGCACGATATCTCGCGTATTCTACGAGACTACTTGACGAAGAATCAGTATGAAGCAGCAGTAGCCGGTAATGGCCAGGACGGCCTGCAGATGATGGAAATGTTGCAGCCGGATTACATTATTCTGGACATCATGCTTCCGGATATGGACGGGATCGATGTATGCCGCGAAATTCGGAGACGAAATAACATCCCCATTCTCATTCTGAGTGCGAGGGGAAGTGATACGGATAAGGTGCTCGGGCTTGGATTCGGGGCGGATGACTATATGACCAAACCATTCTCCCTAAGCGAGTTACTCGCCCGCATCAATGCTCATTTCAGACGATATGATAGTGTGAGCACAGAACAAGATCACACCCATATACTGCGTCTGGGTAACCTCCAAATTGACAAGAAAGCCTATAAGGTCACCGTCGACGGGAATGAGGTTTCTCTCTCCGCCAAGGAGTTTGAATTGCTGTTTCATCTGGCAAATCACAAAAATCAGGTTTTCTCCAAATCCCAATTGCTTGATGCGATCTGGGGATATGCCGCCTACGGCGATGAGAATACCGTTACTGTGTACATACGCAGATTAAGAGAGAAAATTGAGGCAGACCCTTCCCATCCTTCTGTTCTGAAGACGGTGTGGGGCGTCGGATACAAATTCAATTATGAATAAGCAGAAATGGAGACCACTACATGTCATTATCCACCTGGACCAAACGCTGGCTCAAAACTTCATTGACTCTCCTAGTTATTCTGATTGGATGCAGCCTTGTCTTCTTTCTTAATTTGCTCATTGGAAGACACTCAGGTGAGACAAATCTGGCCATCAATCAGGTTCGTCTCAGGGTTAACCCGATTCTGCTTCAACTGGAGCAAAACCATGAACGATTAAATGAGCCGGATCTTCAAGATCAACTGCGCTTCATCGCTGAGAAAAGCGGCCTTGACTTCGACTATGTCGGATTGGACGGAATGGTGATACTGTCCTCCACTCCTTCCTCCGAGGGAACACAGATCAATTTGCGATCTGCTTTGCATTATGATCTGAATCATGCATTGGTGGCCATGGACGGAAGCCAGTCGCTGAACCTTGCCTTTCCTGTGATGGATGGACCGGGTGGCGGGCAGATTGGCAATGCCATTTTTACGATTCCACAATCACTTGTCATCGTGCAAAAGTCCTCTACATTCACTTTTTTCGTCCTGGGGACCCTGGTTATCATCTCTATCCTCCTAGGATTCCTCCTCATATTCATGAAGCGTAAGATCAGAAAACGGATGTTGTCCCCCATCCATCAGTTGAAACAACATGCGGAATCCATTCTCAAAGGGCAGTATAATGACCAGATTCAGTATAACCGGATGGATGAGATGGGCGAACTTTATGCCATGCTGGATTTGATGCGCACGGAAATCATGCATTTGAGTGAGCAGCGTATTAGACAAGAAAAAGCACAAAAAGAACTGATTACGAATATATCCCATGAACTCAAAACCCCGATTACAACGGTAAAAGCATACATAGAAGCCATTCTTGAAGGACTGTGCTCTGATGAGGAGACGCTGAAGGAATATATGGAGATCATGCGTACACATACAGACAAAACAGCCCGTCTTGTCGAGGACCTGCTTGTTCATGCATTGCAGGAGCTGGGGCAGATTTCTGTGGAGCCGCGTGAGGTTTACAGTCGATCCGCATTTGAAACGATGTTGAACCCTATTGGACATAGCGTACGAATGAACGGTCTGATTTATGAGGAGCCGGATTACATTCCCAATGTTCTTATCCGAATGGACCCTATACGAATTGAACAGGTTCTGTCCAATCTGGTTTCCAATGCGCTCAAACATACCGTACCGGGAGATTCTATTCGGATTAACGCGGAACTTGATTTAGGTAAATTGAGGATTAGTATCGCCGATTCAGGGCAGGGAATCCGAGCTCAAGATATGCCTTTTGTGTTTGAACGATATTTCAGGGGAAATGCCTCACCTTTCGCAAGGAATATACATGAGGGTACCGGTCTCGGTTTGTCCATCTGCAAAAGTATTATCGAAGCCCATGGAGGACATATTTCCTTTTCAAGCAAAGAGGGTCAGGGTACCCTGTTTCAGTTTACTCTTCCAATCTGCTGAGCATAGAAGTTCATTTCCAACCTTCTTTTCATCTCAATCCATTTTTACCAATAGGGCTGTAATACTTTATTCATAATTTGATAAGTCTTTCTCAATATCCCCCTATTAGAATGAATCGTATACTGTCATGGGGAGTGATCTGCTTGACCAAAACATCCATTATCCGCGCTCAAAACTTATGCAAGACATATAATACTGGAAGCGAACAATATCATGCCATACGCAATGTTGATCTTGATATTTATGAAGGGGATTTCACCGTCATCATGGGTAATTCCGGCTCAGGCAAATCAACGCTGCTCTATCTGTTAAGCGGACTGGACCAAGTAACAGCCGGCGAGGTTTATTTTCAGGATCAGCGTATTGACGCCTATAGTGAGCGGGAAATGTCCGAATTCCGTACCCGCAGAATCGGCTACATCTACCAAAGTATCAATCTGGTGCCCGATCTTTCCATCCAGGATAACATCGCCTTGCCAGGTTACATTGCCGGAAGCAAAAAAAATGAGGTCAAGGCACGTGCCACCCACCTCATGAAGGCAATGGATATCGACGGACAGAATAGCCGTCTCCCCTCCCAAACCTCGGGTGGCCAGCAGCAACGAGCAGCTATTGCACGTGCGCTGATCAATTCACCGGACATCATCTTTGCAGATGAACCCACGGGAAGCCTCAACTATGAGCACGGGAAAGCCGTGCTGGATATCCTGACCGATATCAACCGAAAGGGACAGTCTGTTGTGATGGTTACGCATGATATCAAGGCAGCCTGCCGGGCGGATCGTCTGATCTTTATCCGGGATGGCAAGGTTGGAGGTATTCTCGAGTTTGACAAATATGACGAACACCAGATCCAGGATCGGGAATCGATGGTCTTCGCGTTTGTGTCGGGAAAGGAGTAATTTATGGCTGCTATGTTGAAACTGAGCCTTTCCTACCTGAGCAAAAATAAGACACAGAATCTGTTTATCACCTTGCTCATTTTGCTATCTACACTACTGGTATCTACTGCGGTTATCATTCTGGCCAACACGGGCAATCTGTTCAACGAAATGCACACCCGGACCAACGGGTCCCATCAAATATTGACGTTTGATAAAGGACTGAATGACCCTAAAGCCGTCTATGAATGGTGGGCTGAACAGGACGGAGTTGAGGTTTCACCTTTGCTCACGTATCGTACCTTGTCCGGAATCGCCTTCAAAGGCATGGACATTCCCAACCTTTATCTGTACATGATGAATACCCCTCAGCCGCCCTGGGCCGTCGATGAACTGATCTTTTCGAGTGGTGCGCAGAGTTCGGCTCCCGGACAAGGGAGCGTATGGATTCCCACTTCAATGGCGAATGCCTATGATATAGCCGTAGGAGATACCGTTAATTTCAAAACAGGGTCCTCCGCGCTTGATCTTCGGGTATCCGCGATTGTAGTCGATGTACCTTACGGTGCACCATTCACCAATGCGGCAAGGATCTGGATGAACAGTACAGACTACCAGAATGACTTCCAGGCACTCGCAGGAAAAGATAATTATATGATGGGTATCCATTTTGATGATTATCGAACCAACTCCAGCTATTGGGATCGTTACAACAGTGAGACCCATACTCCTTTCTTGGAAACCAAGATGGAGTTTGAGAGTATCTCTTCCTTCTATCTGATTATCAATCAGATTATTGGATTCATTATGATTTTCCTGGGTGCTGTCATGATGGTAATCGCTCTCATCACCATTGGATTTACCATTTCGGATGCCATTCTGGCCAACTACAAAACAATAGGGATTCTGAAATCACTGGGATTGACCTCCGGGAGAACAATCGGTACCTATGTTATTCAATATGCTTTGCTGTCCATCATTGCCGTTATTCCAGGACTGGCGCTGAGCGTGTTTGTATCCAAATTCATTATCAACATTTCTGTGTCTTCTCTGCGAACTGGCAATGGAGATGTACCGATGGAAGGCATCGGAGCAGCCATGTTAGTCGGCATACTGCTGTTTGCGCTGGTAATATTATTCGTTGTGTTATACGCCAAAAAGGCGCGCAGCATCGAGCCTGTTCAAGCCATCCGCTACGGTATGTCGGAAACTGAAAATACCCGGTTGGCCCGACGCATGAATTCGCCTCTAGCCAACCGGGTTGGATTTGCCCGGCTGCCAGTAGCCGCCGTCATTGGCATACGAAATCTGATCAAGAATACCAAGAGCTCTGTTCTGATGCTGCTGTTAACCACGATGGCTGCCTCTGTGCTTGTCCTTGGATATGTTGTACTGACCAGCATTACCGGAATTTATCAGACAGCTGCCAAGTGGGGCTACGACAATGCTAACATCGCCGCCGTCGTTGTGAACAAATCTACCTTCCCCAAGGATGAGTTAAAGCAGGTGCTGGAAGAGGACCCCCGGATTAAAAATATGGGCTGGCAAGGGAACATCACAGGGGTCGTCAGTCCCGAGTCATCAGCGAAAATGGCCGGCCAATCCACCAGTCTCTACCTGAGTGCACTTGATGGGAATTACAAAGAGCTTGGGTTCGAAACATTGAGAGGTACCAATCCTGAACGTGAAAATGAAATTTCCATTGGTGTAGGTGTTGCACGCATGTTGAACAAGGATTTGGGCGACCTGATCGACCTTTATATCGAGGGTGAACAGCGTACGTTCATGATCACAGGCGTCTACCAGGCTATCTCCAACCTGTCTGTATCTGGGCGTATTACCGTTGATGCTGTGCGAAGTGTGAACCCCAATTATGAGGATGTCAATGTAGCCTTTATCAATGTCAATGATCCATCGCAGGCAGATACCATTGCGCAGCAGTTAAACGAACAATTTAAAGATTCTGCTTCGGTTGTCACGCAGAAAACCCTGCTTGACTCCGTATATGCTGAAGCTGCAAGTATTTTCGTTTACCCCATGGCTCTCATCGGTCTGTTGTTTATTCTCGTTACGTTCATCATCATTTTTAGTACCTGCCGAATCAGTATTCGTAAAGAAAGCAAAACCTACGGTATTTACAAGTCCATAGGCATGACTTCTAGAAGAATTCGATTGTCCGTTGCCATGGGCGTTGCAGCTCTATCCGCCATCGGCGCAGTACTTGGAGTCGTTGTCGGTGTGTATGTGCTGCCGCGTCTGCTTGAAAAAGTCCTCTCTGGATACGGGATTGTACAGATTCCCCTTATCCTGAACTGGGGAGGCATTATAATCTTTGCTTGTCTAAGTATTCTTGCCGCAGCTCTTGGCTCCTGGGTATCCTCGAGAGTGATCCGAGATGCATCCCCACGTATCCTGGTCGTTGAATAATACATGAACAACCGGTCTGAAAGGCAGTTATGATGTATCCAACAATACGGGATCGATTGAACTTGCCGAAGTTGAAGTGGACGGAAAATCATCGATTACATCCGATGCAGGCACTATTCGTCTCGATCTGAACAACCTTGCCGAAGGAAGCCAGCTCAGAGCTTCAACAGAAGTAGGCACGGTCACAGCCATTCTCCCAGCCAACCTTGCATACACGTTGAAAACAGCGACAGATTTGGGCAAATTCTCGGGTGCGGCGAAAGGAAAAACAGACATTAATGGCGGCGGACCTTTGCTCTCCTTACAGACTTCCTTGGGTTCCATTTCAGTGGAGAACAAATAATTGGATATGCTCAATAGCTGATTCATTAGCTGATGGCAATCCGTTTATCTTTAATCCAGCGAAGAGATTCTGGGCTTGAGTCCTTCGAAAAAGCACGCAAAAAGAGTCCTCTCAAATCCGTTATCGGATAGAGAGGGCTCTTTTCTGTACAAGATATAACTCACATTTCAGAAAGTCATCTTTGACTCCGCCACTTCTTCGCCAGTTCTTCAATCTGACGTGGCGTAGTGCGGCAACAGCCTCCAATAATTTTCGCACCTGCCTCCACCCACTTTACTGACAAATAAAAACAAACGCTCCTATCTATCAGGCTGTTCACCCGCTGGAATTAGCACAGTATCCTTCAGATCTGTTGCTGAGGTTTCTAAGGGCCTTTATAAAAATAGCGATCTATCATGTTTGTGTCAACTATTAAATATCATCATCCATTTTGTAGAGTATAGAGAATCTTATCCCTCGTGATTAATCCGTCGATGATCCAGAATCTTTAATATTTATTTTCACATCATAGGTTACGGGAACGTGACTGAATGTTTCATCCCAATCTTTTTTCACTTTTTTCCACACCTTCGGATATTTGATCCGCAGCTCATCGCCAAACCCGCCAACGTCCACCCGATAGGTACGCTGCATTTTATTCATAACCTGTTGTATTTGTTCTTTGACTGTATCCGCAAACTGTACTTCCAATTTCCGTATATACTTGTCCGTTGAAGGAATCTCCGGGGAACTCCAATCTTCCATGAGTTGGCCTTCTGAATCAATTTTTATATGAAAAGAGATATTGTTGCCTTGGACCAGTGGTATGATTTTACTCTTGGTAGACTTAATTTCATAGGTTACCGTATGCCCCTTAGGTGCAGCGTATGATTTAACAGCTCCTTGCTGGGCCTTCCCTGTGATCCATGACAATCCTTCGAGTTCAATCTGATTTAAGGAGCCGATCCATTTTTTCGTCTCTCCTTTGTAGATCCCTGCTCCTGAGAATTTATGCTCACCCTCAGCTGTAAGGACATTCTGCAACAAAAAACTTGACCCGGACTGCATTTTCCCATCAAGCTTCGCAAGAGATACAGGAGGAAGGATCTTGTTGGAACGGTACGCGTTCCCGACCACTCCCTTTAAATAAAAGGCCGGAACTTCTCCCGGCTCTATAGAACTAAGAGCTTCGTGAGCTGTTCCATGGCTTACTAAAACCAGGCAACTGGGGCGGATATCATTATCTCGCAGAATAAAGTCAAGCAGCTGCTCCAAACTATATTTCTTGGACAACTCATGGGAAACAACGATGACCTTTAAATGATGACCAATGAGTGGACGGTCTCTTCTTAGAGCAAACTGACGAAAGATCTGAAACAGGGAATCTCCAGTCAACCTTTCATTCAAAAAAGATTGCCCTTCGGAAGCACCTGCACCTTTTTGAGTATCCTGTTTGGGGCCGATCCGTGGAACAATCTGTACGGTAGCTGTAAAATTGTTGTTTTTGGGATAATGACCTCCTTGTTCATTAATACTCTTTTCAAATTTCGATTCCTCAGCCACGTCCAGCCCCACACCCACATAAACGCTTAGATCTTCGATCTCTTTACTGCTCCAACATCCAGAGGTAAACACTAGCAGCAACGCCGATAACCCAATGGTTAATTGTCTTCTGAACCTGCTCAATTGTGTTTTCCTCCTTTTTTTCGGATTATGCTCAACAGAAGAAGTAATAACGGTACGACACCAAACAGATAAATGGACACATTCCCGACCACATCTCCCAATTTGAACATGTCGTTCGCATTATCTGGTAACATAGCAATGATGTAAATGAAGGGAAGCAAAATGATCATCCATGATAACTGCTTTTTCTTAAACAATTGCGAACATCCGAGAGAAGCAGCATAATGGGTAATGGTAAACGTAGAGAAAATCTGCATTATCCAGATCACCAGCAACAAGGATTCGAATCGTTCAAAGACCAATCCCTCAATCTCAAAGCTTCGCATCAAGTCAAGTGTTGGCCACGTTCTTGTTTTCATGCCTTCAATGGATAAACTGCCAATGACCATAACCAAGGTGATGAAATAGATTCCCATAGGAATAAGGATGCCCCAGACCATGGCCTTTTTCCCCTTCTCCGGGTTTTTCATAAAAGCCATAATAACAAACATGATTTCATACCCCGTATACGCCAGTGTGGTAGGTTTAAGTCCTTTAACAACAGGCATAATTCCCTCTCCGAGCACAGGTCTCAAATTGTTGATCTCAAACAGTTCACTGCTCAAAAAAATGGCCAGCACAAAAAGAATTAGCGTAATGGGCAGAATGATTTCATACAAACGAGCCATAGAGTTGACACCACCCGTGATGAGATAAAAACCGACCCACATAAACACCATGACAATGGCCCATACCGGGGTTCCCTCCAATAAATATAAACCGGTGACATCAGCCATCACCCTAATTTCAAAGGCAGAGATGGTAATGAAATATAAAATGATTATTACTCCCAAGACATAAGCAATCCACTTTCCTGTAATTTCTTCAGTGAATTGGAAAACGGTCTTCCCTGGAAATCGTCGGCACAGGGTTACCAGGATTATACCCATTAACATAACTAACAGACCGGACAATATAATTGAAATCCATACGTCAGGCGTATTGGCAGCCGTCACCGTGGTGCGAGGAAGTGTGAGGATTCCTGCACCCAACATGTAATTGATGATGAAGGCTGCAGCTTGAACTGTCGTCAATTGGTCCTGTTTACGATTCATGGTTCACCTCCTGAATATCCGGTATGCCTACTTTTTGCGATCAGAGTCTTTTGGATGCATCATACTTGGACGCTTCTTCATCATTCCTAAAGGTGCCCGAATAAAGAAATCTTTCCAATCCGATAGGCTGTAAGGCACAGCCGGAGTGACATAAGGTACTCCAAAGCTCTTTAACCGAACGAGATGACTGCAGAGCAACAAGAAAAACATGACTACCCCAAACAATCCATAGATCGCCGCACTGAACATTCCTACAAAGCGCAATATACGCAGTGTTATCCCGGCACTATATGAAGGGATGGAGAACGATGAAATCGCAGTGACTGCCACAACAATAACCAGAAACGGGCTGACAATTCCGGCCTGTACTGCGGCATCCCCAATAATCAGACCGCCTACGATGCCCATCGCCGGTCCAATTGGCTTGGGTAGACGAATGCCTGCTTCCCGCAAAATTTCAATGGAAGTTTCCATAATCAGCGCCTCAATAACAGACGGGAAAGGTACACCTTGTCTGGTTTGAATAATGGTTAATGCCAGCTTGGTCGGAATAAGACCGGGATGGAACGAGATAAAGGAGATATACAACGCAGGTGCTAGCAAGGCTATCGTGGCCGCCAAGAAACGAAGCATACGCAGAAACGTCCCCGGAATCCAGCGCTCGTAATAATCTTCGGGAGATTGAAGCAGCATGCTGAAGGTGGACGGTACGATTAATGCAAATGGCGTTCCATCCAGTAAAATAGCTACACGCCCCTCTAACAACCCACTGACTACACGGTCGGGCCTCTCTGTATTCTGTACCTGTTGGAAAGGGCTCAGCTCATCATCTTCAATCAGTTGCTCCACATATCCGGATTCCAGCATGATATCCATGTCCAGGTCCTGGACTCTTTTTTCCACCTCGGCGACAAGATCTGCATTGGCAATATCCTCAATATACGCAATAACCAGATCCCTCTTGACCCTGGTACCCACCTGGTGTTTGGTCATAAACAAGGCATTATTGCCTCCGAATTGCCGCAATATTCCGGTATTATCGCTTAACCGCTCGGTAAAACCGATCCTTGGCCCACGAAGCAGCGCCTCCGAGATCGGTTCTTCAAGGCCACGACTTTTCCCCTTGGCTGAGCCAACAAGAAGAGCTCCAGTCATCCCTTCGATAAATAGAGCGTTTTTTCCGGTAAGAACCGCATGTGCTGCCTGTTGCAACGTCTCTGCTTCATCAACTTGACTGACAGGCAGCAGCTGACTTCTTACGTAAGCCTTGAGTTCATTTGCATCTCTCGGTTGTTCAAATAGTTCCCGCTCAGTGTTGGGAACTCCCTTAATCATAAGGGGGGTGAATAGATGCGTATCGATCAGATCATGATCTACTAGCCCCTCAACGTATATGACAGCCGCAGGTGTATTCGTTCCCCTTATCGTAAACTCCCGTATAAATACGTCTGCATTTTGACCAAATGTTGCTTTTACACTAATTAGATCCTTAGCATAATCCCCCGTAAGCCGTATATTTGCGTAACTTCCAGTCTCTTCGTTCGAAGAAGAATGGGTCGATTCATCTTGATTTTGTTGATCTTTATTGGAAAAGGTCCCTTTTTTCAAAGAAGATCGCAGCCACTGATACCCTTTCATATACAATATCGGCAATAAAAATAACAAAAAGGCCTGTCCCCAAATAGTCCACTCCGGCAAATAAGAAAGTATTTTCGACCACATCCGGCTCACCCCATTATCTAGACTTTCTTGGTAACATTGAGTATTGTTTCCCCGATTGCTCACAATAATTCCCGGTTTTTTCACAACAAAAAAGCAGATGCATCTATTCGCACCCGCTTCCCTACAGGGTTATGGAGTTTACATTGTCTATACGATTTTGGTTACGTGCTGTGCCTTCTCATCCAGTAGATGTGCTGACGCCGCAATGGTTGTAAACTCATTTAACGCCACCTCGATCTGCTGCTGGCTTCGCTCCACGTATCCTTCAACCTTCTGTGTTCCGCCAGAAATGTTCGTAATCTCTTTCGTTATCCCATTCACACTATCCCGAATCTCATTAATGGAATTTTCAACCATGGCCGAAAGTTTGCGTACTTCCTTGGCTACAACATCGAACCCGCGCCCATATTCGCCTGCATGTGCCGCTTCAATCGCAGCGTTCAGGGCCAGAAGCTGGGTCTGCGACGCAATTTCACGAATCGTTTTGACGACTCCCTGGATCGAACGTGCCTGTTCTTGCAAATGATTCAGTGTCGCCCGGTTGTGGGCGGAAACCTCAGATATATACGTGATACTGGACATCAGCTCACGGCTTCGCTCAATACCGATATCAGCACGTTCGTTCAGATTATGTGACATCGTCTTCAGTTCATTAACGACAGCTGAAATATTGTTCTGACGGTTTGTGATGTTGGTAGCTATTTTGGACACACCCAGAATATTCTGATTCAATTCATCATATACAGGCATATACGTCGCCTCAAGCCATACGGGATTTCCCTTTGCATCCTTCCGTTCAACCTTGTCCTGGAAGCTGGTACCGTTAAATATACTGCTCCAAAACGCGTTATAGTCAGGGCTTTTCGCGAACTCGTCGAAACAAAATTGCTCATGCTGCATGCCGTACATTTCAGCTACCGTGTATCCCATCGTTTGGGCAAAAACTTCATTCACATACGTAACCCGGCGATCCATATCGAATCGAATGATAGCTAGACTTTTCTCCATGGCCTTGATGACCAGCGCATCGGTGACAACATCTTTCTTTTCTACATCTAATATAGGCAAAGCGATCCCCACTCCCTGACTTCTTCCCATGATTAAACCGTTCTCATTCTGGCAGTTCCTGTTGTATTGCAATTATGTATCCAACTGAATAGAGACGACTCTATTATTGTATACTTCAATTGCAGTCAATTGGATCACTTCCAAATCAATTTCCAACAATGCGGTTACGGTCTGCCTTTTTATACCCTATAAACTAACTGTCTAAACATTATATTTCATGAGCAAATTCTAACACAAAAAGAGGCGGATTAACCGCCCCTTATTTTGGTATAACCTTCCATAGTTTTGATGTTATCTGTAGTCGTCTCTGTGTGTTTAAGCTGCCTGTTCCTCGATCAGCCTCGCGGCAATTTGTCTGCGTACCGACTGCGAAGATCAGCGAGCCGCTCCAGTTTGGACAGCACATGCTCCTTCTGCATTAATCCCACTGCCAGCACCAGTTGTTCCATCAACAGTAGTGGAGTAACCATGGAATGAAATTCACCAAGCTCTCCCCTGCTGACATAAAAAGATAACTCCGTCACCAATCCATATAACAAATCTTCCCGATCTGTAACAAGTACGGCTTTGCTGCCTGTATCTCTGGCATAATCCAGAATGACCTCTGCTTCAGGAAGCAACCTTGTGAAACACATCAGCAGCACAACATCTTCCTGTTGCATGTGCATAAGCGATTCCAATAATTCATGACCACCTCCGGCGAGATGGATGACCGTCAATCCGAATCGGGACAGCCGAAAGGACAATAATTCCGCCAATCCAGCGGAAGGTCCTGGAGCATATACATATACTCTTCGTGCTTCAGCAAGGATGGATGCTGCATGCTCCAGATCCCCCTGCTTCATATGGGACAACGTCTCCTGCAAATGGCTGACGGAGGCCTCCAGTAACTGAACAGGAAGGCTGTCCGTATCCATGCGGGATATGGTTTTATTTAATTTGAGGGCAGGTGTAGTGTCTTCGGATGTACGAAGCCGGATTTTGAATGCTTTGGCATTATCATATCCAACCGCCCGCCAGAAGCGGGATACGGTCGCAATACTGACCCCCAGCCTGTCGGCAATCTCCTGTTCCGTCATGAACAGAATCTCTTCCGGATTGCGTTCAACAAAATCAGCAATTTTCAGATGGCCTGGTGACAGCTGTTCTTTATGAGTAAACAAATTCATTCCGTATGCACTCCTTTTCTCGCTCTGCACTCAGTATATCAGGTGAGAGAATAAGAAGTGGGTTATGTATGTAATATTTTTTTCATTAATTTTAGATTATGTAATAAAAATTACATTCGATTTACAAATGTCCTCTTTCCCGTTAATACTCTGCCCCTAGACTGTGGCTATGATGATCACCAACTTTCAGGGAGGTATGTAACGATGAAGAAGATGACTGAGCGTTATACGCTGACGTCTTCACAGAAAATGATGGTGTTTGTGCTTTCCATGTCACTGTACGGCTTGTCCAACATGTTCACAGAGCTTATTCCCAAGCTCCAGCTTGGACCGATTGAATTGTCTGTTGAGTATTTTGCCTTCATTCCGTTGACACTTTGCATTTTGTTCCACCCCATGATTGCTGCCCTTGGCGCGGCTCTTGGCGAGGTGATCTTCGGTGAGCTGATGCTGGGGCAATTCGGCGGACTGGGCGAGCTGGAGAAATTCATTACCTTTTCCTTTGCTATGTATGTTGCAGGGCGTATGGTCAGTGATCCTCGCAATCGCAGACAAGTCGGAATCGCAGCCATGACAGGAGTCGTCATTCATCAGTTCCTCAGTTCACTGGTAGATATCGGTAAAGTATGGATTGGTGTAGAGCAGCTGGAGGCCGTCCCTGGCCTTGCGGAAAGTGTTGTACTGATCGAAGGGGTTGGCTTTCTGAATGACGTACTGTTCTCAGGCATACTGTTCGCTCTGCTGCCTACGCTGTATCTCGTCCCCCTGCTCTATGGCAAAATTGAACCGCTGCTCGGCATCAAACCTCGTAATCCAGGGATGAAATATGAAGGCATCGGGTTCTTCCGTCCGAAACTGATCCTGATTGGTGTGCTGCTGCTTGCGCTCGCCTTTGGTGCGGAATCCCTGTCCGAAATGGATATCAACTTCGCTGTGTGGGAGACGGACTATGCAGATCAATATGGTTCGGCTTCAATATGGATTAGTATCGGAGCTGCTGCATTGGTTGCCGTGGTGACATTATTGATCATGCGTGCTAAACGGAGCAAAAACAAAACGGTACCTGGTACGGAGAACAGCCCTTATGCATAATGAAATGTCCACACCATCTTCTGTTACTCCATCGGATTCTGCCATTTCCATTCAAAATGTCATCTTTACGTATCCCGGCTCGGAAGAGCCTGTCCTGAACGGAGCTTCACTTGAACTCCCACGAGGCAGTTTTACAGCCATTATCGGGGGCAACGGCTGCGGCAAATCCACCCTGTGCAAGCTGTTTAACGGCCTTATTCCTCAATTCTACACAGGGGACTTCTCCGGTGAAGTCCATGTACTTGGGACGCCAGCCGATGGCTTAAGTGTTGCAGACCTGTCCAGAAAGATCGGTTACGTCTATCAGGATTTCGATAACCAGCTCGTGCGTCCCACCGTTTTGGACGAGGCTTGCTTTGCCCCACTCAATTACGGACTGCCCAACTATCGGGAGCTCGGTGAACGCGCACTTGCCATGTGTGGTCTGGATGCCATTTATAACCGATACATCTGGGAATTGAGTGGTGGGCAGAAACATCTGCTCGCTCTGGCCGGAGCTCTGTCGCTCGACCCGGATATCCTGATCGTGGATGAACCTGTCTCACAGCTTGACCCGCAGCATGCAAGACTCATCTATGAGTGCCTTTCCAGATTGAATACGGAATATGGGAAGACGATTATCGTCATCGAACACCATACTGAATTTATCGCCGACTTTTGCGCGGATGTGGTACTGATGGACAAAGGCCGGGTCTTGTGGAATCTTCCCGTCAAGGAAGGTTTGAATCGTATTGCGGATTTGGAGCGGCTTGGCATTCAGCCTCCTGAGGTGACACGTGCCGCTATCCAGGCTGCGGAATTATCGCAGGGAATAGAAACAAATGCAGACCCCTCAAGTTCAGGACAAAGCTTCCCGATTACTGTGGAAGAAGCAAACGTTTATTTTGCCGAGCATTACCCGTCTATGCCATATGGTACTTTGCAAAATGAACCTTCATCCTATTCGAACTTGGCACACGACGTTTCTGGCCTATTTGCAAATACAAAGCGTCCAACGCCGGTATCTGCCGCTGAACCGTTGATCCCTATTGTACAGTTTCATCAAACGTGGCTTCGTTACAGAGGACTGGGCAAAAAAGAACATGAAGTCATTCGTGGTGTTAATATTTCACTCCATGAAGGAGAGCGGATTGCCTTGATTGGCAATAATGGTGCCGGCAAATCCTCCTTACTGAAGCTGATGGCTGGCATTAGCCTGCCTCAGGAAGGCAGCGTCAGTGTTCTGGGTGAAGTTACGCACCGTTCCTCTTTAGAGCAACTGGCGGGGAAGGTCGCCTATATTTTTCAGAACTCTTCAGAAATGTTTATCGAGGACAGTGTCCGCAAAGAAGTTGCGTATTTCCTGAAAAACCGTCGCATCCCGGATGCTGACCAGCAAGTTGCACATGTACTGGAGCGTTTCCGACTTACTCCGCTGAAAGAACGGGATGCCCGGCTTCTTAGTGGTGGACAACAGCGGCGTGTCACACTTGCCATCGGTGCAGCCATGAAGCCTGCACTTATGCTGCTGGATGAGCCCACCGCCAATCTGGACCTCGCCACTCGCGAGGAACTGATAGGTGTACTGGATGAGCTGGATCAGCATGTGCGAACAACCGTCATTGCCACGCATGACATGCAGCTGGTTACCCAGTGGGCCAGTCGCGTTATCGTGCTTCACAATGGTCAGGTGGAAGCAGACGGCACACCTGCCGACGTGTTTGCGGATGAATCCCTTCTGCGCCGCTCCGGACTTGCGCTTACACAGATCATGGAGCTCTCCCACCGGATGGGAATGCCGACACTTTCACCGACAACCGAGGCTTTTGTTGATAGCCTGTTGAATCAATCACTCACCAAGGAGGCTATGCATCATGCAGCTTGTCCGCAACTGGTTTGACAAAATATCCATTGAACGCATTCAGCTTGAGCTGATGAATACTGTATATGGCAGCGGTCATGCCAGCCTGTCGCGGATTGATCCCCGTGCCATGCTGATCTGGTATCTCTTTTTTGCCATCGTTCCCTGGTTTGTTCATAACGGGACTGTGCTGCTCGGCATGTTTCTGTTGATGGTGACTACCACCGTACTGTCCAGAGCCGCTCCCTTTATCATTATCATTCTCTGCCTGGGATTAATCGGTCAGGTCGGTTGGATGTTTATCATCTCGCTGTTCTTCGGCGGCAATCTGGAATCTGCATTCCCCCTGCTGCTGCTTACCCTGAAGCTGTCGATCGTCTCGCTGGCGAGTATCACCGTCTTTTCGGGCATGGATCCGGAACGGATTGGCGATGGGCTGCTGGCGCTCGGCATGCCTGCGACGTTCTCCTTCAGTCTCTCTTATGCTTACCGCATATTGCCGGTGCTGTTTGGTGAATTCCGCAACATCATGCTGTCCTACAGACTACGGGGTCAGGTTCCCTCCCGGCACGGATGGCTCTACTGGCGGCTCGTTGTCTATTATATGAAGCTGTTCGTTGTGTCCTTCTTCCCGCTCATGCTGGCTACCGCCAAACGTTCCCGCACTACCGTGGAAGCACTAGAGACACGCGGTTTCTCGTACGGCATGAAGCATCCCGAGTCCAAACGCCTGAAGCTCGCCCATCTGAAAATCACCTCACGTGACCTCGGATTTCTCACCGGATCGGCAATCTATGTTGCACTGCTGTTCTGGGTCGGCGGGCATTACGAAATACTGTAATTCAAAATAAAATGCAGTAACTATTCATACCATTAACCATTCATGGAATAAAGGAGTGTCTTCTATGCGCATTGATCTTCATACTCACGGCAAATTATCCAAAAACTCTGATTTCTCGGTTGATTACTTTACCGAAATGGTCAACGAAGCCAAGGCCAGCGGGCTCGAAGCCCTCGCGCTTACCGAACATTTTAACACCCGCAACTTCTACGAGGTCTATGAGACGCTGGATCGTCTCTATCCATATAACGGAGAGTACTATGATGCAGATGGACTGCGCATTTTTCCCGGCATGGAAGTGGATATTCAGGAGACAGGACATATTTTGCTGGTGGGTCAAAAAGAACATATCCTTGCCGTCCGCAGCGGCCTGGAACAATTTACAGCCAAAGGTTCATTCATTCCTTTTGCCGAGCTGTTGGATATGGCCGAAGCCTGGCCGCTACTCAAAATTGGCGCACACCCTTTCCGCGAGTCTACCCCGCTGTATCCGTTGGACCGTGTTTTATTGGGACGTCTGGACGCTTTTGATCTGAACGCCAAGGATATGTACCAATACGGCATCGAGACGTGCCGCGGGCAGGTTGAACCATTCGCCCAGTCCCTCGGCAAACCGGTCACTGCCGGAAGCGATACCCACCAGTGTCTGCAATACGGCAGTGTATTCAATGTGCTGGATCGTCCATGCGCGTCGGTTGCCGAGCTCAAAGAGCAGATCCTCTCTGGTACGTACAGCATCAAAATCTCCAACGATCTTCCTCTCCGTGTCAAAGCCTCCGTTATGCTGAAGAAAGTGATGAAACGTCTCGCCAAGCTGGACGCCGCCCTTTTGCAGAAAGTTTAGGGAGTGTAGACAACCACAAATTCTAATGAATTCAAAATGAGCCCAAAGGTATTTATCCTTCAGGCTCATGACGGATTCATGTTTACTTCATTAAAAATCATGCACCGTCACACAGAGCTGAATCACGATTCCGAACGGATCACGGACAATTCCATACCCCGGACTAAATTCGTTTTGCTCATAGGACACCAGCACCTTAACCTCATCATGTTGTACCAGCGAATTATACAGCTCTGTCATCGTACTTTTATCTTTCGATTGAATGCATAATGACGTGCTGTTTCCCAGCTGCCACGGGCGACCCGTATCCATTTCTTCCTCAGCAATCATCAATTTGTTTACCCCGATCTGGAGTACCGAATGTGTAATATATTCATCCTGCCCTTCAGGATACTCAAACCCCGGATTCATTTCCTTCATCTCTTTGTAATTTTTCTTGAACAACACCTTAGCCCCCAGGTACTTCTCATAAAAAGCAATGGCTGCCGCAGCGTCTCCATTCATCGACAGAAACGGGATCACTTCAAAATTCATCTGTATTGCCTCCTTCGTTTGATTGGATTACACTGTTTACTATAACGAAAAAGGGTGCCAATCCATGGCACCATTGAGAGGTTCTATTATGAAAAAATCGGAACGAATGAACCAGATGCTGCGCTTTATCAATCAAAAACAACACTTCACCCTGCAAGATCTCATGCAGGAGTTTCAGATATCCAAGAGAACCGCATTACGAGACATCGCGTCATTGGAGGAAATTGGTGCTCCCATTTATGCCGAATATGGACGTTATGGCGGGTATCGTTTGCTTCAGCAGATGCAGCTACCGCCCATTTCGTTTAATACGAGTGAGCTTCATGCTCTCTACTTTGCGATGCAGGCATTACGCAGCTTTACCAATTTGCCCTTTCAGATCTCTTTTCGTTCCATTCACGAGAAGTTTCTAAGTGCCCTATCCGAAAACCAGAGACAGGATATTGAACAAATCCAGCATCGGGTCTCTTTCCGACACACCGAGCAAATCCGGGATAGTGATCATTTGGAATTTCTATTAATGGCCGCTGTTCAGAATATAGTGATACAGATTACGTATCAACATATTCGCAGCAATAGCACTAATCCACATAACAGCTCAAATCCCGACAAACCCAAGCCCAGCATCCGCACCATTCAGCCCATCGCCCTCTATGCCATGAAAGGATACTGGTATTGCCAGGCGTATGATCTGGGTAAACAGGCGTACCGTGTGTTCCGATGTGACCGAATCACCTCATCCGAGGCAACAGATATCGAACCTATACCACATATAAATGAACTCAATCTACAGGATACCCACTCGTTATGGAAACCATCAGAGAGGGCTATCCCATTCAAATGTCTGATCAATGAAGCCGGGGTTGAGCTGTTCCAGCAAGAACAGTTTCCATCCATGCGGATCATTAACGTCCAAGAATCCGGTAGCGATTCCCGACAATCAATTCTTGCAGGCTCGTATGAAGCCCATGAGCTTGAGTTCATCATTCGTTATCTCGCAAACTTCGGCAAGACCATCAAGATCATCGAGCCCGATACCTTAAAGCAATCGTTAAAACAACACTATCTGGATTTACTCGACCATGTTTAAATATCCCCACCAACTAACCACTTGATGATTACGACCTCATCGCACATCATATCAATCTTTTTTCGTCAAACTCTGGACTCTGGTTTATTATGAACCGCTGGAGAGCTTTTTTATTGCCTATCGCCAACTGAACCATGATTTGCAGCACGATGATTATAGCCAGACCATAGAAAGCTTGGACAAAGCTGCCCGTGGTATCATGGAGCCAGCCGATCGCCAGTGGACCAAGCGCACCCAGAATGTAACCTCCCGATTGAGTCATGGCTGACCAAGCGCTGGCTTCCTGAGCGTTATTCGTCTCATCAATGGGCAGCATCAGTGCGATCGGGAACAGTCCCCCGGCACCAATGCCAAGTGGGATCACGGCCAGCCAAGGACTAACGGACAGGTTCAGCATTAAGACTCCTATCAACTCCATTGACGCACATCCAACAAGCCAGAATACACGTCTTTGGTAACGGTGAACGAGCATTGGAATGAATAACGTAGACGGCAATGAAATCAACGTAAATAACGTTTGGATGCTTCCTGCAGTCTCTTTCGTATATCCCTGGCTCTGGATCGCAGGCGCAAGCCATGCAGTCAATGAATAGAAGATCGCTGCCATCAGTCCGAAGAACAATGTCAGCACCCATGCTTGACTATTTTTCACTGGAAGAGCTTCTACGTTCACAGCTGAAACCTGACCGGATTGTCGAATCTTTCGTGCTGACAAGGCTAATTTCATCCAGATCGGCAAAGCAATGACGGCGAGCAATGCCCACAACGCTAACGATCCCCTCCACGACCCTCCCAGGATATTTTGAAGGGGAACCGATAACCCAACACTAAAGCTGGCCCCCACGACCATTGCTGTAGAGTAGAGCCCCACCATGGCAGCAACTCGCTTAGGAAAGTATTGCTTGATAAAACTGGACAACAACGGCCCGGCTAATGCAATCCCTACACCGGATAGAAATGAAGTAAACATCATCAAAGGCGTTGCACCCACGAACAACCGCAATGCCGTACCTGTTCCAATGAGGATTAAAGCCAAAACGATCGCGCACTCATTCCCCCACCTCCTGCTTAGCTTTACGGAAAATGGAGCAAATATACCCATACATAATACAGGAAGCGTAGTTAACAGACTTGAAGTAATTCCGCTAATACCCAGATTACTTTGTATGGTACTCATTAGTGGAGAAATGGATGTAATGGGTGGTCTCAAATTCAATGAAGCCAGAATAAGCGCCAGAAGGATATAAAAGAGTTTCACTATGGATCACCTCATGTATTGTTATATAGCTGCATTCACTAATGATCCAGGCTGTAGATCTTTTTGTGGTGCAAGACTAGTATAGAAGCATTCAGATGATTGAACAATACAATAGTTTCTATTAAAATGATTATAAAAACCAATGATCGGAGGGGATGCATATGGAAATCCGTCAAATGGAGAACTTTATCGTCGTTTGTGAGGAACTCCATTTCACACGTGCAGCAGATAAAATAGGTATTTCTCAACCTACCTTGAGTCAACAGATTCGAGCGTTGGAGGATGAGTTGGGTGTTCCCTTGTTCGACCGAGTGGGCAAAAAGATCGTGATGACTCAGGCGGGAACGTTGTTCCTGGAGCACTGTGTACAAATGGTTCGCCATTTACAGAATACCCAGGATGCGCTGGCGGAATTCCGCAATGATCAGCGAGGCAAGCTGGTGATTGGAGTCCTGCCGTCCGATTTGGACTACCGTCTTACTCCATTACTCGTTAAGTTTCATGCCCTTTTTCCCAAAGTAAAATTAAAAGTTATATCTTCGATTTATGTATTGAATCAAGTGCTGGATAACGAAGTCGACATCGGCATCGAGCTCACTTCGATTTCTGATGATCGTCTTGTCCGCATTCCTTTGTGCAGCGAAGAATACGTACTCGTCGTTTCGGAGAACCACGCTTGGGCTGAACGAAATGAGATTGGAATCAGGGAACTGCGCGATATTCAGACCGTAATGTTCCCGGAAGGGTTCACAGGCAGAGAACTAGTTGATGGCTATTGCCGCAAATATGGCTTTACCTTGAATACGATCATGGAGACAAGTTCGGCAACCTCCATTATTAGTCTGGTCAAAGCTAACGTTGGCGGTACGATACTGCCATATCCACTGATCAAGGCGATGAATGAACCAACACTACGTATCATCCGAATCACGGACGACGCCCCGTACCGTCACTTTGAGATCATTCATCGGTCCGATCGTTACCTGACCCAATCTGCCAAAGCATTTATTGAGAAAACCATTGATTATTTTAATCAAGGATAAGTTCAGAGGGAGAGTGACTTGAATGCAAATAAAAGAGGTTAACTTGTTCACACATCAAATGGAGGCCATGAAGCTGTTTTACGGTACGTTATTGGAGTTGGAGCTACTAGAAGATAGTACATCGGCCGTATCGTTCCGCACAGGAAATTCGATCCTTTCATTTCAGCAAGCTCCTGATCAGGAAAAACCCTTCTATCATGTCGCTTTTACGATTCCGACAAACCAACTCGCTGAAGCCAAGAAGTGGGTTCAAGATCGAAACATCTCTTTGCTTTCCAAGGACGATAAAGATGAGTTCTATTTCCCCTACTGGGATGCGACTGCTTTCTATTTCTATGACCCGAGTGGTAATTTGATGGAGTTCATCGCTCACCATTCGTTGGATAATGCGGTCGAAGAAACCTTTGATTCCAGGCAGCTGCTATGCATTAGCGAGATCGGCCTGCCTGTCGATGATGTACCTGATACCATAAGCAAAATGAATGGACAGTATCACCTTGAACCCCTTGCCGGATACGGAAAACAATTTGCCCCGATTGGTGACACAGAAGGCATGTTTATTGTAATCGACAAAGAGATGCCCTGGTTCCCAGACGGGCGTATGCCCGGCGTTTTTGCCACTGAGGTGAAGGTTGCAACGGGGCAACATGGTAGTCTACATATACAGGACGGTCTGTATTCCATTGTTTCGATTTGATGTTAGAGTGTACTGAATGAAAAGCTCCAAGAGGGACGTTTGGCTCAATACTTACCAAAACCATCCTCACAAGTGATATCCGCCTTAAGAATATCGTACAAATTTTGTTTGGAATTCTCTAACTTTTTCTGTGCCTCTTCAATTTCTATTATTTTCGCTTGGATAATGCTCGCTTGTTCATTACTTGAAAATCCTTGTTTAGAGATCATAGACTGAATCTCATTAATCGTAAAACCAACCGCTAAACATTGTTTAACTACCTCCAGATGCTGAATAATACTCTGGGCATATATCCGATAGTTATTTTGATCTCTCAGCATATGTTCATCCGTGATAATACCTATCTTCTCATAATAACGAATAGTGGATATCGGAAGGTTTACACTCTTGGCTACTTCACTAATTTTCATATGGATCGCCCTCGTTTCTTTTTCTTGCTATAAAGTATACTTCATAGTTTACAATCCTCATAGTGAGAAGGATTGAGGTAACCCCATAACCCACTCTCACCAATATTAGATATGAGGAGAGATATCATATGAATACAATTACCGGCCAATCCAACAAAACAAATGATTTTGATACCATCGTCTTGGAGCGCCATTCCGTTAAAGTCTACGACCCTGAAGTCAAAATCAGCCGCCAGGAGATGACCGAGATACTGGCGAAAGCTTCACGTGCCCCTTCGGCGATTAACATGCAACCGTGGCGCTTTCTTGTCATCGACAGCGCTGAAGGCAAAGAGAAGCTTGCACCACTAGCCTCTTTTAACCAGACACAGGCACTAACGTCCTCGGCTGTCATTGCCGTGTTTTACGATGCCAATAACGTTGAATACATGGAAGAGATTTTCAGTAAATCAGTGGAACTTGGATACATGCCACAAGACATCATGGATATGCAAATGCAGCAGGTAAAACCTTATTACGCGAACATAAACGCATCCGAACTACGTGATATGAACCTCATTGACTCAGGTCTCATATCCATGCAACTCATGCTCGTTGCCCGTGCTCATGGCTATGATACGAACCCAATGGCCGGCTATGACAAAGGCCAGATTGCTGAAGCCTTCGGCTTGGATAAAGAGCGTTTCCAGCCCGTGATGTTGATCTCCATAGGTAAAGCAGCTAAAGATGGCTATCCTTCCTATCGCCTTCCGGTTGAAACGACTACAACTTGGGCATAACCAACAGTAAATTTCAACAGGAATATGAAAATGGAGAACTCTATTTATGAGCATCATTTTTAAACTCATTTCAAATTATCCTGTTGCTCGTGGGCATTACCAGTTAGAAATTAATCGTGTAGAGAGTCATTACTTTCATTCGAAAAATAGATAAAATCTCTGTGCGGTCCTTATAACCAGAGTGCTTACCCTATGGACTTGGCTTCAGTCAAAGGATTTCACAAATGTGCCCTCTACTGATTTCGACATAGGAACTTTAACGTTAGATTCATAATGGAAAGGTTCATAACAAAAAGGGTCCTAATGACAACTGTCATCAGGACCCTTTTTAATTAAACTTAAATATTATAAGAATTTAACAATCCCTTACTCTACCGTTACGCTTTTCGCAAGGTTACGTGGTTTATCCACATCGTGACCCAGTGCCAGGGAAGCGTAGTATGCAAGCAATTGCAATGCTACAACGGACAGAGCTGGGCTGAGCAGTGGCAACGTCTTAGGAATCGCAAACGCTTGGTCAACGGATTTCAGCAATGGCGCTACGTGCTCTTCGTACGTAATTGCCAGTACGTCTGCGCCACGTGCTTTCACTTCCTTGATGTTGCTCACGGTTTTCTCCAGAACGTTCTCCTGCGTTGCCAGAGCAATGACAGGGATACCCTCCTCGATCAATGCAAGCGTACCATGTTTCAACTCACCCGCAGCATACGCTTCAGAGTGGATATAAGAGATCTCTTTCAGTTTCAACGAACCTTCTTGTGCTACTGCATAATCCAGACCACGGCCGATGAAGAAGAGATGTTCATGTTTGGAAATTTGCTCTGCATATCCTTTTATGGCTTCCGCTTGCTCCAGCATGGATTCCACTTGCTCAGGCAATGCTTGCATTGCTGCCAGCGTGTGAGCAATCTCTTCTGCTGTTTGTGTGCCACGAACTTGTGCAAGGTACAGACCTAGCAGGTTGAACGCGATCAATTGCGAAGTGTACGCTTTGGTGGAAGCTACCGCAATTTCCGGTCCTGCCAGTGTCGCAATCACATCGTCCGCATCACGTGCAATGGAGCTGCCTACAACGTTAGTGATAGCGAGTACATGTGCACCATTTGACTGTGCTTCGCGCAGTGCAGCAAGTGTATCGGCCGTTTCACCAGATTGGCTCACCACGATCACAAGTGTATCTTTGCTTACGATCGGGGAACGATAGCGGTATTCGGAAGCAACATCTGTTTCTACCGGAATACGTACCAATTGCTCGATTACAGTACGTCCAACCAGACCTGCATGGTACGCAGTACCACAAGCGATGATTTGAACGTTACGGATATTTTTAATTTGCTCTTCGGTCATTTTCAACTCAGGAAGTTGAACTTTTTTGCCTTCATTGTCGATGCGACCCAGCATTGTATCACGGTATGCTTTTGGTTGCTCATGAATTTCTTTCAGCATGAAGTGCTCGAATCCGCCTTTTTCTGCAGTTACAGCATCCCAATCGACATGAATCATTTCCCGAGAAATAAAGTTGCCTTCAATCGTCATCAATTCGACAGCATCATGTGTCAAAACAGCCATCTCACCGTCATTCAGAATGTACACATTGCGTGTATGTTCCAGAATTGCCGGGATATCAGAACCGATAAAGTTCTCGCCTTCACCAATACCGATAATCAGTGGGCTGGCTTGACGCACAGCTACGAGTTTCTCAGGCTCATACTCTGTCAGAACACCCAACGCGAACGCTCCGCGCATCAACGTGATCACTTTTTGCACAGCTTTAACGATATCTCCATCGTATTCACGTGCAATCAGGTGGGAGATGACTTCAGTATCTGTCTCGGATGTGAAGGTGTGGCCTTGAGCAATCAGTTCGTCTTTCAGATCCAGATAGTTCTCGATAATTCCGTTATGAACAACAGAGAACTTCTGGCTCTCATCCGTGTGTGGATGGGAGTTCTCATCCGATGGTTTACCATGAGTAGCCCAACGTGTGTGTCCGATACCGGCATTACCTACCAGCGGAGCACCCTCCAGTTTGGCTTCAAGGTTCGCCAGACGTCCCAGAGCTTTGGAAATTTGCAGACCTTCCGGTGTAAATACCGCAATTCCTGCAGAATCATAACCACGATACTCAAGCTTTTTCAGACCTTCGATCAATACCGATTGAGTGTTCTTATTACCAATATATCCAACAATACCGCACATAGTTTAGTTCCTCCGATTGTATATGAATACTGTGTCACGAAGGGAAACAGGCTGGCGCGGCATATCGGAAAAATGAAAATGATTGCCTAACGTATCATGAATACTTTCAATTATTCAATTATCAATGATCAGAGCAGCCTCTTGCCGCCCCGCAGTCATAAGCTGTTATTAGATGCAATCATGAATGTACATCATTTTCCCGTCCGCGCACTGTTCACGCTCTTCGCGCACATTCATTTGAATTTTAGTTGACTCTGCACCTACCGGCGCGTTGTGTGGACAGTCACCCATCCATTTTCCGCAATCCGGTTCACGGCTCTGGTGCATCACCGGGAGGTCCCCGCCGAACAATCCGAACACCTCCACCTCGTCAGCTTGATTGCCGTCGATCTTGCTCAGTAGCATCTTCAAACTTTCAAGATTCGTACCGATCAAAATCCTTCCCGCGCAACTTCAAGCTCTGGCGCTTGTGTAACTAGTACCTTACGATCCTCACTTTCTGTGTCTGAATGACGACTCCACTCATTATATGCACGTCAGGTTCATTTTGCAATGGAGCAAAGTACCTGTGACAATTTCGGCATATTTACCCACAATCCCGACCGGATAAACAGACCCATGGTCTCACTAGGCCGGGACGTAGGAATATGGGTTTGTATGGAATAACCCCTGTTAGATTAAACCTTATAAGACAGTGATTCCCTTGATACAACCGTGTTTGGAAGACCTATCGATCAGGTCCTATACCAGTTCTTTTTGCACAACATCTGCAATTTGAGATACGAATTGTTCAAGTTCATTCTTATCTGGTCCTTCCGCCATAACGCGGATCAGGGATTCAGTCCCGGACGCACGAACGAGTACACGTCCATTATCGCCCAGTTGCTGCTCCACTGTAGCAATGGCCTGCTCAATCGCAGAATTGCCCTCGTATTTGCTCTTATCTTCAACACGAACGTTCACCAATACTTGTGGATACTGGGTCATTAGCGCCTTAAGTTCACTCAGCTTTTTACCGGAAGCCTTCATCGTGTCCACGAGCTGGATCGCTGTCAGCATGCCATCGCCTGTTGTATTGTAATCCAGGAAAATAACATGACCGGATTGCTCTCCACCCAGGTTATAACCCCCACGACGCATTTCTTCCATCACATAACGGTCACCCACAGCAGTCTTTGCTGTTTTCAGTGCCAGTTTCTCCGTTGCTTTGTAGAATCCGATGTTACTCATTACGGTAGATACCACGGTACTGTCTTTCAGCTTGCCTGCACGATTCATCGCATCACCACAGATGCACAGAATGAAGTCACCATCAACCTCAGCGCCTGTCTCATCAATCGCAATCAGACGATCCGCATCCCCGTCAAAAGCAAGGCCCAGATCCGCTTTATGTTTCAGCACTTCTTGTTTCAAATGCTCCGGGTGAGTTGATCCGCATTGCTCATTGATATTCAGGCCGTTAGGCTCAGCGCCAATGGCAATGACTTCTGCACCAAGTTCTCTGAACAATTTGGGTGCAAGCTCATAAGCTGCTCCGTTAGCGCAGTCCAGAACAATTTTGAGTCCTGAGAACGATTCATTTACCGTTGTTTTCAGGTAGTCCAAATAACGATAACGGGATTCTTCATTCACAGTTACGGTTCCCAAACCACCACCTACAGGGCGCGGCAATTGATCCGTTTCTGCATCCATCAGTTCTTCGATCCGGTTCTCCGTCTCATCCGAGAGTTTGAAGCCATCTCCCCCAAAAAACTTGATTCCGTTATCCTCAACCGGATTGTGGGAAGCCGAGATCATTACCCCTGCATCGGCTTTCAGCAGACGAGCAATATACGCCACTCCAGGAGTGGATACAACGCCCAGACGAATTACATCGGCCCCAATGGACAGCAAACCTGCAACCAGTGCGGATTCCAGCATAAGCCCCGAGATTCGGGTATCCATACCGATAATCACTTTTGGTCTTTCCACACCACCAGCAAGCACATAACCACCACAACGTCCGATGCTGTAAGCCAGCTCCGCCGTTAGCTCTTTATTGGCAACACCTCTTACGCCGTCTGTACCAAAATATTTCCCCATGATCTAACTCCTTCTATTCGCATCATATAAGAGCATAAACGTTATTTTTAAAATTTGAACTGAACCTGTTCTTTTACGGATTGGAGCCACTAACTGCTACCGCTGTTATTGGAGTTACCTCGACTGGTATTCCCCTGCTGGCTCTGCTCCTGATTGTCCGTATTCGATTCCGTTTCTTCTTCTCCAGGAGCAGTTTCGGTATCCCCATTCTCGACTTCGGCTGGTGAAGGATCGGGCCCCACCGTCCCTTCATCCTTCGGATCTTCGCCGGGAGCAACCGTCGTATCATCAGCCTTTTCGCTAATCTTGACGGTAGCGCTCAGATCATCTGATGACTCATCCAGTTTGGCAAAACGAGGCAAGTCAGCCTCAAGCTTTATTTCATGCGTACCTACCGCAAGTCCAGCAAGATCTGCAGTCAGCTTGATATCATCGCTACTTAGACCTTCAAGCATCGTTGAAGAACCTCTAAGCGTAATATTCAAGCCACCACTTTTGGGAGTAACCAGTGTCCCTTCCAGCCCGTTCCCCGCGCCAGTAAGCGTAATGGGTACGTTCGGGAAGACTTTGGTCGTCTCCTGAAGCTCATCATAAGGCGATACCGTCACCTTAAGCTGAATCGAACTAGGCTCGATTTTCTCAAAACCGGAAGGCGGCGTCAAGTCCACGTTAACTGTCGACGTTCCTGGCTCATCGAACTGTGTAAGATCAAGGGTTACTTGGTCGTAGGACTGTATACCCGCAAGCGCATCCTCTGTTCCGTAAACCGAGACTTCTTTCACGCTTGGCTCAACCGTGGAGAGCACCATTCCCTCCGGCAGCTGTCCCGAATATTTGATTCTTAAGGGCACAGTTGTATAGGGCTGACTGACCGGAATACGGACTTCAACGGTTTCTGGTGTAACAATCGCATTTTCGATGACCTTGCCTTCGGCATCATATGCCTGAAGCTTCACTTTTTTCTGCGTCACGTCATCCTTCGCATCCTTCACGCTCACACTGCCCTGAACCTTCGCTACGGCGTCAAGCTGCCCTTCTGGCAGAGTTACCTTAACTGGACCTGAAGGCTCAACAACGGGCGTTCCAGCGTTGTATCCGGCGGATGGTTCTCCTTCGGGTACAATATTCACATCGAAGGATTTGGTGCCCAATTTTTCCACGTTGACCGTAACCATGGAAGGCTCCATGCTGACTACCTCAACCCCGGAAGGCAGATCAGGCACCAGTGGCAGTGTATTGGACCCATCCTTCACCTGACTAAGATCCACTAGCACTTTATAATCATCATTCGTAAAAATCGAAGTTAACATCGAACGCTGCCCTTTAATCTCCAGCCGGACCTCATCTGTACTTAATGAAGTAAGTACGTAGGAGTTACTGTCGAGTCCATAAGGCTGAATAGGCACAGTTCGCTCCACAACCTTATTCGTTGTCCCGGTCGAGATCGTTGGCGTAGTTGGTACTTCATCCAGATGTATCATGAACCAGAGTAACAAACTCACCGCTAGGGCAAGAATCTTGGCAAAATTGTTGTTGTTGAACCATTTATCCATTTTTACGTCCCCCCTTCCGTTTCCAGAAGGTAGTCCAACCATTCTTTTTAGTCAGGTTAGATGTTGGACGAAGTTCTTCGTACAGTTTGGCAATCAGCGATTCTTCCTTAATATCACGAACAACCTGTCCATTCATCGCAAGCGACACTTGTCCTGTCTCCTCCGAAACAACCAGACAGATCGCATCCGCAACCTCAGTAATCCCGATTGCCGCACGGTGACGCGTTCCAAGCTCCTTACTAATAAACGGATTCTCGGACAGTGGCAAATAACAGGCTGCCGCCGAAATCTGTTTGCCCTGTATAATGACGGCTCCATCATGGAGCGGTGTGTTCGGAATAAAAATGTTAATCATCAGCTCTGAGCTGACTAGTGATTGCATCTGGATCCCGGACTCCGTGTAATCGTTCAGACCCGTTTCCCGTTCGAATACAACCAGTGCACCAATTTTACGTCGTGATAAATAATTTACGGACTTAATAATCTCACCAATTAACACTGTTAATTCTTCATCACTTGCTGCTGTCGAGCGTCCAAACAGTTTGCCTCGACCCAATTGCTCCAGTCCACGGCGCAGTTCCGGTTGAAAGATAATAAAGACCGCAACGACACCAAACGTAAACATCTGGTTCATCAGCCATTTGAGTGTATAGAGGTTTAGCCACGTACTTAGTGCCCAAATCACTACAAGGAACAGAATACCTTTAAGCAACTGAACCGCACGGGTACCCCGCACAAGCAAAATCAATTTGTACATAATATAGGTAACGATCAATATATCGATAACGTCCTTAATGGACTCTTTCCACGTTAAGTCAGCAAAATAGTTCATAAGCCAGCCCCCGCTATCCCCATTGATGAGTAAACCCTGATCTCATATTAACCCATTAGGATTTAAATAATCCTTTTTCTCGCATTTGCATAAACCATTCGGGCCTCCCTCAGTTACAGAAGTTAGCCAGAAAGGAGTACTCTGATCCAACCAGCATAAAGACGAATAGAAGCATTATTAGCTGATTGAAAGACGCTCTTTGGATTATGCAAAAAGCTTATCTATATGTAGTAGTATGTTCTCTTTACTATCTAGGTTATAACGTTAACGTTCAGGTTGCAAGTTACGGGAGTCACAAACTGCGCAAAAACAACACAAATCCCATAAATTACAAAGTCATCAGATAAAAAAGAGTACCCCAGCAATCTGGAGGTACCCTGCTTGGTATATACCATTGAAGAATTTACCCTGTTTTAGCGATAAGCCACTTCATTTACCATATTGGTTATTTTGTACCAGAACCAGTCCAGCGCCTGATCAATACTTTTCACCTGACCGGAAATATGTGCCGTTGAAGCCTGATACAACTGTCCGTCGATGACCGTCAGATTGCCATTTACATCACCGTATACCTGAGCAGTTCCATTCTCTATCGTAAGATCGCCAGCAATGGACTTGCCCTCCGGAACAATAACCGTGTTTCCTTCAATGACGATCTGGTCTAGATTATTTCCCTTAACGACCATTTCGTTATTCTGATTCCAGAAATTCCAGGCGCTAAAGAGCATCACGACCAAAAAGAAGGCTGCCGCCGTCAGCGCGGGATGTCCTTTGACCCATTTGAGCCATACTTGCTGTCTCTTGGGCTGGGGCAGAGCATTCATAATTCGATTGGTCAGCTCATCCGAGGCAGACGGTGAATAGTGTTTCATGGCAAAGAGTAGCATTTCCGTCTGTTCCAACTCTTTAAAGCGCATGCGACAATCCGGACAGGTCACAAGGTGACTTTTCAGTTCAACCTTCTGGGCCGGGGACAACGACTCATCCAAACATTCATGCATTAAAGAGACGGCCGAGTTGCAATCCATATGAGAGCCAATCCTTTCTTAGATCACTTAGTCCTTGCATCGCTAAAAAGCACGCATAAGACTTGCATACATTACATACGCATCCGTTTCGGATATGTTTCAAATAATTTCGCCCAAAATAAAGACGTTTAACAATTACAACTTATACTCCAGTTTTTTACGCAAAAAATCACGGCCCCGATGAACACGAGTCTTAATCGTTGTTACGGGCATACCTGTAACATCACTTATTTCCTGCAGCGACAAGTCCTGTAAATATCTCAATACCATGACTGATTTATACTTGGCCGGTAAACTGTCAATTGCTTCACGGATAAGTGTCTGTGTCTCAGACAAAAGTGCTTCGCTCTCTGGTGTACGATCATCGCTCGGAAGCATCGCATAACCATCAGATCCTTCCTGATCATTCAACTCTGCATCCAATGAATAAGAAGGTTTCTTCCGTCGTAAGCGGTCAATACACAGATTGGTTGCAATCCGATAGATCCAGGTTGAGAACTTCTGATTCGGATCATACTTCTCCATATTGCGAAACACACGCAAAAACGTCTCCTGTACAACGTCTTCGGCTTCATGACGATTGTTCAGCATCCGGTATGCCAAATGAAACAGCTTGTCCTTGTATAATTCAACGATTTCTGCAAAGGCCCGCTGGTCACCCTTCAGTACCAGCTTAACAAGCCTGTTCTCCAAATTGTCCACCCTTATTCCCCCAGACATGCTGATGGGTCTTCCGCCTTCTGATACCCGTCCACACTTGTAATTCACCAATCAAATCGTAAATCAACTTTGGTCAAAAATCAAGACTGTGCCGGAAAATATCCGCCAAAAACAGTAAAAACGGGAACTCCCGAAGGAGTCCCGTTTCATCTCTCACTCATGCTGAGGAAAGAATTAAGTTTTTTGCTATCGTGTTGGCTGGAAAATACACTTCATTAATGATTAAGCAGCTTAACGATCAGCCCGTATTCCGAAGTCCTGCAGCAATGCCGTTAATGGTAAGCAACACTTCACGCAGTAACTCTGTGTCATCCTCGCCACGCTCACGCATATCTCTGAGCTCACTCAGAAGTTGGACCTGCATGTAGGACAAAGGATCGACATACGGATTACGAAGTCGAATCGACTCTTGAATCACCGGTACATCGTCCAAAATTTCAGCTTCTCCGGTAATTTTCAGAATCAGCTCTTTGGTGAGCTTGAATTCCGATTCAATCTGACCATAGATGCGATCACGTGCTTCCTCATTGGAAGTCATGGCCGAGTATTCCTTCGCAATAACCAGATCTGCTTTGGCAACAGCCATCTGCACCGTATCAATTAGTGTACGGAAGAATGGGAAGTTTTCATACATTTCTTTCAGGACAATCAGATTTTCTTCTTTATCCTGATAGTAACTTTGAAGTCCCGTTCCTGCCGCATACCATGCGGGAAGCAGATAACGACTTTGGGTCCAAGCAAATACCCAAGGGATCGCTCTCAAATCCTCGAACTTGTCGCTGTTTTTCCGTTTGGATGGACGTGAACCAATATTCAGTTCCCCAACCTCAGGCAGCGGTGTCGATTCCTTGAAGAAGGTAAAGAAGTCTGGATCACGGAAAATAAGATCCTGGTATTTGGTCAGGGATACTTCGGAGATATCTTTGATGATGCTGTCCCACTGACGCTCTGAGTCCGACTCTTGCGGCTCCAGACCGTTTAGTGCAGCTGTAATCAAAGCCGATGTAGCCTGCTCAAGACTGCGGTATGCAATGCCCTGAAGGGAATAACGGGAAGAGATAACCTCACCCTGCTCCGTAATCTTGATCCCCCCACCAATGGTGTGTGGTGGTTGAGCAAGAATACTGCGGTTGAGAGGCATGCCTCCACGTCCGAGCGCTCCACCTCTACCATGGAAGAACTTCAGCTTAACGCCGTGTTTATTACCAACATCGGTGATGGCATTCATCGCCACACGCAGCTCCCAGTTGGCTGTAACAACTCCGCCATCCTTGTTGCTGTCCGAGTAGCCTAACATGATTTCATGCAGTTCATTCCGTCCGCTCACACTTGCGCGATATACCGGAAGGTTGAACAGCTTCTCCATAATTTCCGAAGCGGCATGAAGATCATCAATCGTTTCAAACAGCGGAACCGCTTGAAGTGTAGATACCACTTCGCCATTATGTTCTTTGCGGAACAAACCTACTTCTTTGGCAAATACCATAACCTCAAGCAGATCACTTGCTCCTTGGGTCATACTGATCAGATAGCTTGTGATACAACCGGCCCCAAACTCGCTCTGAGCACGTTTGATCGTACGGAATACATCGAGACATTCTTTGGTCCCCTCTGTGTACTGATGATAAGGGGAAGTCAGCGGACGAGGATCATCCAGCAAACGAGCCAGCAAATCGATTTTTCCATCTTCCGTCAAACGAGCATAGTCTTCTACGATGTTCATCTTGGCCAAAATTTCCGACATCGCATTTTCATGCTCTTTGCTGTGCTGACGCACATCCAATGCAGCTGTATGGAAACCGAACAACTCCACTTGACGAATCATTTTGCGAATGGTCGTATCTGCTACATAGTCTGCAAAGTGATGACGCAGGCTGCGATCGATAATCATCAGATCATCCATCAGTCCTTGAGCGCTGTCATAGCGGTCAGGCTGTCCTACTTTGTTCTCATCCAGAACATTGTTCAGCTTGGCAATCATATATGCCAATTTAATACGATATGGCTCTTTTTCATTCCGCCACATGTCCACTTTTTTCAATGTTACACAACTACGGTCTTGCTCAATCGACTGCACCAGCTCATCCGATACGTGGATGATGTTCGTGCTGAAGCTGAGATGTCCCATAAGTTCAATCATAATCCGTTGATACTCACGCAAAGCGAGCTTACGCTGCATCAACAGTGTCTGCCATGTTACATCTGAAGTTACCGAAGGATTTCCATCCCGGTCTCCACCGATCCAGGAACCGAACCGCAAATACGTCGGCACATGCCAGTCATGGTCAGGATAAAATTTATTCAGGCAGCGTTCAAGCTCCTGGTATACATCCGGAAGTACATGGAACAACGTTTCATGAAAGTAATACATCCCGTTCCGTACTTCATCGAGCACAGTCGGTTTACGGTCACGAAGCTCATCAGTTTGCCATAGTGTAATGACTTCGTTCAGCAGCTTCTCCCGCAACTGTTCACGTTCACGCAACGTCAGCGTTGGATTATCAAGTGACATGACATCTTCGGATATCCGTTTGTGGATGTCCAGTATAACCCGACGCATGGCTTCGGTTGGATGAGCTGTCATCACCAATTCCAGCGATAAATCTTCTAGAATATCCTCTACTTCCGTGTGAGACAGTCCACGTTCCTTCAGATCTTGTACTGCTTTTTCAATCGATCCTGGCTGCACAGCGTCCCCTGCAGAACGTTCATAATCCCGTTTACGCCGGATCCGATGGTTTTGTTCAGCAATGTTAACTAATTGAAAATAAATCGCAAAAGCTCGAATCACCTGATGGCGATTTTCCGAGTCTAATTCCTGGATCATCGTTTTGAACTCTGCATAAAGTTCTGGCAAGAACTCTGCACGCAACGATTTGCTCGTTTCCCGAATCTTCTCAACGATATCTAGAAGCTCCGTGCCTCCTTGATGGACAAGAACTTCTCCGAGTATATTGCCCAGGAACCGCACGTCTCGCCGAAGCAGGTTGTTGGATTGGCTTTTGCTGGCGGTTACCATAGTTTCAGTCATGCTTATCCTCCCATCTGATCGTTCCATTCGTACACGTAAATTTGACACCTTCATAACATCATACAATAAAATGGTACGAAAATCTTTATTTTTCTACTAGTAAAAATGGGGATTTACCCTGATTTACAGCACAAAAACACGCTTTATTATTCATTTTCTTATTCTGCTTCGATCAATGGTCAGATGCCGTCGCATGATACCTTTTTCACGTACTTTTCATACCTCGAATAACTCATACCTATTCTATATTTTTCATAAATATACAGTTAGACTGGGAATGTTCATTGCACCTGAATGGATTCGTATCTGCATGATTTCCATTGTTACAAACCAGACGAAACATAAAGAAACATGACCGGCAAAGCAAGCTTTTGTATACTTTATCACACTGACGCAATAAATTAAAGAGTGTATTTATAATTTTTTGATTCTTTTAGCAGAATTTAATGAAGGGTTTCGGAGGTATTCTTTCATGATCAAACGGATAATAAGGAAATGGTATTTAAATGAGGGATTGTTTCTATAAAATATAAGAAAAGTCCCTGCATATACAGAGACTTTTCAATAAAAACATGAAGCGGGTGATGGGAATCGAACCCACGCTATTAGCTTGGAAGGCTAAAGTTCTACCATTGAACTACACCCGCATATAAAAATCGGGATGACACGATTTGAACATGCGACCCCCTGGTCC